>JAESFZ010000241.1_pt1 | contig 49018 bp, 54 predicted proteins | sample 9269561 | NCBI WGS metagenome assembly JAESFZ01 (sample SAMN14515552, study PRJNA621657) | algae metagenome | isolation source: Tildeniella nuda ZEHNDER 1965/U140 and co-occurring heterotrophs from wet... | place: Switzerland: Stansstaad, Zurih | collected 1965-01-01
CCGGGGCCGCGCAGCGGAACCCGGAATCCAGAGTGCCGACGCTGCTCGAGATGCCTGGATATTTGCGAGGTCTCGCTTTTCCTTCGACACCAACGCTCTGGATTCCGGGTGCCGCTGCGCGGCCCCGGAATGACGGTCATCATCGGCATATGCGATTGCCCTGCCGTTTACGGGGAGAGGGTAAGGGTGAGGGGCAAATTTGATGCGCCGGTGCCGTCGGCACTCGTCCTCGAACCAGATGTGTGAACACGATAGGTTCTTCAGGGGAAGAGGATGCCGGCAGGCAGGTGAGGGGCGGCGCCGACGGTCAGAGCAAACAACCGCTGGCATCACTCATCTGGAAACTGCGCCCGCCGGCGTCACCCGCTGGCCGCCACCTTCAGCTCCCCCAGGATCCAGTCGCGAAACGCCTTGATCTTCGGCGCGTTGCGCCGCGCCTCCGCATAGGCGAGGTAGTAGGCCTGGCCGTCGTCGCCGATGAGGTCGAGAGGCTGGAGAAGTCGGCCGGCGGCAATCTCCTCGCGATAGAAGCCCGGGGTCAGCAGGGCGACGCCGCGGCCGGCCATCGCCGCCTGCGCCTCGAATATCTGCGAGCCTAGCTGGCTGCGCGGCCGATCCTTCAGCCAGTCGGTCGGCAGCCCGGCCATGCGCAGCCACAGCGGCCACCAGGGATCGCCGGGATCGACGATGGGCAGGCGCATCAGGTCGGCCGGCTCCTTGACCCCGCCGATGGTCTCGGCCAGCGCCGGGCTCAGCATCGGCGTGAACACGGTGGGCAGCAGGAAATGCGTGGTCAGGCCCGGCCATGTCCCGTTGCCGGCACGAATGGCGACGTCGACGTCCTCGCGGTCGAAATCGACCAGCCGGCCGGTCGATTCGACCTTCACCGCGAGTGCCGGGTGGGCGAACTGGAAGGAGCCGAGCCGGCCGGCCAGCCATTGCCCGGCGAAGGTCGGCACGGTGCTCACCGTCAGCGTTCCCTGCGCCTCGCCGCGCGCCGACGCATATGCGTCGCTGATCAGCGAAAACGCTTCCGACATGGCCGGCGCCAGCCGCTGTCCGACCTCGGTCAGCACGATCTGGCGCGGCTGGCGCAGGAACAGCGGCGCGCCGACCCGCTCCTCGAGCAGCTTGATCTGGTAGCTCACCGCCGCCTGGGTCATGCCGAGTTCGGCCGCGGCCTTGGTGAAACTGCCCAGCCTGGCCGTCGCCTCGAAGGCCCGGATGGCTGCGAGCGGAGGAAGCTGGAAACTCACGACACATAAGCCCTGTTAATGGGTACCGATCGACGTTCGATTGGAAACTAGGCGCTTTCACGTACAAATAACAGGGCAGCCCATAAGCCGGACCGAAGGGAAGGCGACAACCATGACCACGCTGCAAGCACCCGCAACCACACTGCACCGCAGGCAAGGCTCCTGGAAATCCTGGCTGGCGCTGGCTTTCGGCAGAGCCAGGCCCCGGGCGGTGCTCGATCCCAGGACGCTGCCCGACCATCTGAAGCGCGACATCGGCTTTCTCGACGGCAACGACCCGTCGGGCAAGCGGCGGTAGGGCTCGACCGGCGCGGCATCAAGACACTGATGCGATGGCCGGCACATCTCGAAGCCGCGACTTTGCGACGTAAAAAACCCTCGCGCCGTTGCCGGCAAGAACCCCCTCTCCGTCTCGGGCTTCGGGCTCGCCACCTCTCCCCCACTGCGCGGGGGCGAGGAACCGCTGCCGCGATGCCGGCGCTATCCAGCTTGGGTTCCTCGCCCCCGCAAGGCGGGCGAGAGGTGGCGAGCCCGAAAGGCGAGACGGAGAGGGGGACCTCAGCGATCATCGGCTTAGCCACGGCATCATTCCGTCGGCGCACGAAATGCCGGATCGCCAGCTCGGGACGCGAATGCCTGCTAGGCCGATCATCGATCGCGCCCGGCAAATGCCACAATGACCGCTATGGAACTCCCAGCAGGACCATCTGCCGCGGAGTTTCCATGCACCTCGGACCGAATGCCGACCGCCGCCGCTTCCTCGCAGGCGCTGCCGCCCTCGGCGCGGCGCTCTTCCTGGCCGCCTGCCAGACCGGCGGCGGCATAGGCGACGCCGGCGGCGCGTCGGACTCCGGCGCTGCCTATCTCGGCGAGATTCGGGAATCCAACGGATTGGCGCCGCTTTCGCCGGATTCGCGGCTGGAGAAGGCGGCGCTGCAGCAGGCCGGCTACATGGCGCGTTCCGGCCGCATGGCGCACACCACCGGCTGGGGCAAAACCTTCGCCGCGCGCATGAACGGCAACGGCGTCGAGGGCGCGGCGGCCGAGAACATCGCGTTCGGCCGCATGGACCTCGACCGGCTGTTCTCGATGTGGATGAACTCGCAGGGCCACCGCCGCAACATGCTCGACCCGCGCTTCAGCCGTTTCGGCCTCGCCTATGCCGGCACCGGCCAGGACGGCCAGCGCTACTGGGCGCTGGTGCTGGGAAGGTAGGGTGCCAGCGGAGCGGCCTGCGCTCTTTCCCCTCCTGAGTTTGTCAAAGCATCACGGGGGAATAGCCGGCAGGCGGATGAGGGACGGTACGGCGCCCGCCGGCATCACGCCGCAAGCAGCCCCTCGGCGGTGCGCTCGTCGGTGATCAGCCCGTTGACCAGGCGGCGCGTCACCGCCGCGAGCAGGCCCGGCAGCTTCTTCTCGCCCATGGCGATCGCCACCACAAGCGAGCGCTCGCGCGACGGCAACGGTGCCGAGGCGACGCGGTCGTTGATGGTACCCTCGATCAGCCGGCCGTCGCGGTCGAAAGCCCAGCCGACGATCTCGCCGACCGCGCCCGCCTTCTGCAGCGCCTTCAGCTCCGCCTCGCTGATGAAACCGTCGACGAACAGCGGCGCCCGCGGCCCGAGGTCGCCGACGCCGACGAAGGTGACGGCGGCCTCGGCGGCCAGCGCCAGGGTCGGCTGGATCATCGGCTGCCCCAGCAGCATCTCGCGCTCCTCCGGCGAGGAGGCGATGACCGGCAGAGGCATCGGGAAGGCGCGCGCCTTGATGCGGTCGGCCATGGTGAAGACGACGTTGTAGAAGGCGGCCGAGCCGTCCGGCGCGATGTTGCCGGTGAGCGACACGATCTTGTGCTGCGGGCAGTCCATGGCCGGAAGCTGCTCGATCGCCGCCTTCAGCGTGCGGCCGGTGCCGAGCGCCATGACGATCGGCTCGGTCGAGGAGAGGCGCCGCTCGATCTCGGCGGCGGCCGCCTGGGCTATGCCGATCGTCGTCGAGGAGGAGGCCGGATCGCTTGGCACCACCTCGACCAGGTCCAGCGCGAAGCGGCTGCGCAGCCGCTCGGCGAGATCGAGGCAGGCGGCGATCGGATGGTCGACCCGGACCTTGACCAGCCCCTCCGCCATGGCCAGCGACACCAGCCGCTGCGCCGACTGCCTGGACACCCCGAGCTTCGCCGCGATCTGGTCCTGCGTATTGCCGGCGACATAATAGAGCCAGCCGGCCCGCGCCGCGTCGTCTAGCCGTGCGCTGCCTGCGTCCTGGCGGGCGGCCATGATCCAGTTCCTCCCTGTCCGGGCAGTTGCCGGGCAGCCGGAGTGTGACAACTATCCGGCCCGAAGGCAATTGCCCGCTCCCTTTACAATTGCCCGTCGGCCGAGGAAAGCCGGGATTGGATGACCGCGGGTTTATCTCCGGCAGCAAACGTCCTATTACGGACGGGAACGAGGATCGAAATTATGACCCCGAAGGCCGTGTTCTGGGACATGGACGGAACGCTGATCGACAGCGAGCCGCTGCATGAGGAGGCATTGGTGGTGGCGCTGAAGGCCCTCGGCATCACGCCGCCGGCCGACCTGCACGAACGCGTACTCGGCATCGCCGCCTACCCGGTCTACGAGATGCTGCGCGACGAGTTCGGGCTCGATCTGCCGTTCGACCAATGGATCGTGCGCAAATACGCGCATTACCTAGACAATGCGCCCAGGCTGCAGCCGCGACCGGGCGCGCTCGAGATCTTTCGCGAACTCAAGGCGCGCGGGGTGGTCCAGGGCGTCGTCTCCAATTCCGACCGCCTCATCGTCGACGCCAATCTGCGGGCGCTCGGCATCCACGAGGCCGGCATGCGCACCGTCTCGCGCAACGACGTGCGCAGCGGCAAGCCCGATCCCGAACCCTACCTGCGTGCCGCCTGGCTTGCCGGCCTGGACGCCGCCGACTGCGCGGTGATGGAGGACAGCTGGCCGGGCAGCGAGGCAGGCCTGGCCGCCGGCATGCGGACGATCTTCTGGCCGGAATTCCCGGCGCAGCCGGGGCCGCCCGGCGCGCTCAACGCCGACAGCCCGCAGGCCGTGCGCGCCTATCTCGGCATCGGCTAGCCGGCTGCCCTCACTCTCCCCCATGAGGGCGGCATGCAGCCTGACGCGCCTCAGTTCCGATAGACCGGCTCCTGCTCGTCGAGGATCGCCTTGAGCTCGGCCAAATGCCGGTCTGCCTGGCCGGGATAGTCGTCCATCTCGTCGGCGACCTTTTCGGCGACCGCGTCGGACAAGGTGCGCAGGGGCCGGCCGGTCCACAGCGCCTTGATATAGGTTTCCGCCGCGCGCTCGAAATAGAACATGCGGTTGAACGCCTCGGCGACGGTGTTGCCGATGACGAGGATGCCGTGGTTGCCCATGATCATGATCTGGGTCTTGGGATTCGACAGGAGTTGCGAGCAGCGCTCGCCCTCCTCCTCGAAGGCCAGCCCGCCATAGTGCTCGTCCACCACCTGCCGCTTGAAGAACATCGCCGAATTCTGGTCGATCGGCGGCAGCAGCGAGTCGGCCAGCGAAGCCAGCACGGTGGCGTGGATGGAATGCACATGCATGACGCAGCGTGCATGCGGCACGTTGCGATGAACCGAGCCGTGCAGTCCCCAGGCGGTGGGGTCCGGTGCGTCCGGCCGGTTCATGGTCTCCGGATCGTTGGCGTCGATCAGCAGAAGGTCGCTCGCCTTGACCCGTGAAAAATGCACCTGGTTGGGATTCATCAAGAACTGCGTGCCGTCGTCGTTGACGGCCAGCGAAAAATGATTGGCCACCGCCTCATGCATGTTGAGCCGCGCCGTCCAGCGAAAGGCGGCGGCGAGATCGACCCGCTCCTCGTAGAAGGGGAGATTGGTGCGGTTTTCCCGATGCAGGTGGGCGATGCTCATGTGCAGCTCCTTCTCCGGCTTTTTGGCAGCATGGACCGACAGGGGCGCCCCCGCAACAGCCGGAGGCAGCGTGGGTCAGGCAGTTTTGCGCTGCTGTGCCAGCCTCAGCCCGCCCTGCTCGATGATGAAATCAACGATCTCCGCCACGCCCTTGCCACGCGACAGATCGGTGAAGCCGAACGGCCGCCGCCCACGCATCTTTGCCGCGTCGCGCTCCATGATTTCGAGGTTGACGTTCACATAAGGCGCGAGGTCGCTCTTGTTGATGACGAGGAAATCCGACCGCGTGATGCCTGGACCGCCCTTGCGCGGGATCTCCTCGCCCTGGCAGACCGAGATGACGTAGAGCGTCAGGTCGGCAAGGTCGGGCGAGAAGGTCGCGGCCAGGTTGTCGCCGCCGGACTCGATGAAGATGACGTCCAGATCCGGGAATTTCCTGTTCATCTCGGCGATCGCCGCGAGATTGATCGAGGCATCCTCGCGGATCGCCGTGTGCGGGCAGCCGCCGGTCTCGACGCCCATGATGCGCTCTTCCGGCAGGGCCTGGAGCCGCGCCAGCATCATGGCGTCCTCCTTGGTGTAGATGTCGTTGGTGACGACGGCGATGGAGAATTCGGCGCGCATCGCCTTGCACAGTTTTTCGGTCAGCGTCGTCTTGCCGGAGCCGACAGGTCCGCCGATGCCGACACGAAGGGGTCCGTTCGAATGGGTCATGATGCCTCGGCAAGCCGTTCGATCAGTTTCAGGGTCATATGGTTGTCATCGATTGCCACGTCGCGAGTGCGAAAAACACCTATCGGCTCACCGACCGAACCGGTCGGCGCCTCGGCGGTCGGCGGCGTCGCCCGCCTGATCAGAAGCGGCGATCCGGAAAGCAGCAATTCGCGCCATCTCGCCTGGCCGGGATCGTTCCACCACGGACGCCCGAACTGGCCCGGATTTCCGTTGAACAGCACCGACTTGCCCCACACCCACTGCCCATCCCGGAAATCCCGCATCACCGGAACGGCGGTCGTTCCAAGCAGGGCCGCACAGCGCGGGTCCTCGCAATGCGCGATCCAGGGGCCACGTTCCTGAATGAAATGGAAGCGCGGCAGGACCGTCATGACCGGAACAGCCTCGAATATTGCGTCTCGTGCCGCATCGCCGCCACGTCCGAGATCATGGCGCAGGCGCCGAGATCGTCCAGCGACGAGACGGCCGCGCGGGCGGCGACCTCCGCAACCGTCGGTTCCAGGCCGGCGATCAGCGCCACCGCGCCCTGCTGCCCGGTGACGCCCAGCCTTATGCCGGCTTGCGCGAGGTTGGAGGCGAAGGCCTGGAGGAAGGCGCCGAGCGCATCCGCAAGCGCCACGCCATGCGCGCCGGCCAAGGCGCCGACCGCGACGCAGTAGGCGCAATCCTCGGGCAATTCCTTCATCACCCCGGCAGGCCAGTTCGAGGCTGCCTTGACGAAGGCCGCGCCCTGCAGCAGCGTCTCCATCTGCCGCTCGCGCGATCCGGCCAGCGCGTCGGCTAACCCGGCAAGCTCGGTGAAATCGCGGCTTCCCCGCGCGCGCCGCCAGGCTTCCGCCAGAAGCACCGCGTCGTTCCATGCCGAGCCGTAGCGCAAAAGCACCTCGATCCAGGCGCGCAGATCGGCATCGTCGCCGACATGGCCATCATGCACGGCGTGCTCCAAGCCGTGGCTGTAGCTGAAGGAGCCGACCGGAAAGGCCGGCGACAGCCACGCCATCAGCCGCAGCAGCGCCCGGCCGGCGGACGGCTCAGTCGTGATGATGGTGGTGGCCATCGTGCCCATGCTGGTGGTCATCCGCTCCGGCGTGATGGTGATCGTCATGCCGGTGTTGGCCACCTTCGTGACGGTGTGCTTGGCCGCCGTCATGCCCGTGAGCATGCCCATGGCCGGAATAGGCGCCGCGCACCGGCTCGAATGGCTCGACGACGTCGGCTACCGTCGCGCCGAGCCCTTCCAGCATCGCCCTGATCACATGGTCGCGCCGGATGAGGATGCGCCCGCCCTCGACCGCGGCCGCGAGATGGCGGTTGCCGACGTGCCAGGCCAGCTCGGCGAGGTGGCGGGCGTCGCGCGCCCGCACGTCGTACAGTTCCTCCTCCGCCGCGACGATGCCGACATGCCGGCCGTCATCGAGCACCAGCAGGTCGCCGTCGCCCAGCGCCACCGGCTCGGGCAGATCGACCAGGACCCTGCCGCCCCTCTGCAACTCGACCAGCTTGCGGCGAAGGTGCCGCTCGTCATGCGCCAGGACCGCGACGTCGGCGGGCTTTGCATCCCCGGACGTGCCGCCAGCCGCGGCGGCACGGAGGAAGGACGTGGCACGCATCATTTGAAAGCGCCTCCATTGGCCTGTGCCCGCGCCCGCGCCGGGCGCGACAGCACCCGGTCGAGATAGGCGTTGACCCGATCCGATTCGATCCTGAAGCGGGCGTTGCGCGCCCAGGCGCCAATCTCGCCGACCAGCACGTCGACGGCGCTGAAGCGGCCGCCCAGCGCGTATTCCCGGCCTTCGAGCCGGCGGTCGAGCGCCTTGACCTCGCTGGCGAAATCGTGGGCCGCCGCAGGCCCGACCTCGACCCTCAGGTCCTCGGGCAGCAGGTAGCGGTGCCGGAGCTTGTTCCACAGCGGCGCCTCGAGCTCCGACTGCGCGAAATGCATCCAGGAATCCATCTGGGCGCGGCCGGCCGGCCCCGGCGCCGCGCCCATGTTCTTCTCCGCATGCTTGTCGGCCAGATAGATGCAGATGGCCGCGGAATCGGTGACGACGAGATCGCCGTCGATCAGCACCGGGCACTTGCCCGACGGGTTGAGCGCGTAGAGCCGGTCGGAGCGCAGCTCCGTCTCGACGAACTCATAGGGCACTTCGAGCTCCTCCAGCATCCAAAGCACGCGCGAAACCCGCGAGCCGCGAAAGCCGACCGCCTTGTAGGCGCCGTCCCGGCTACCGGAGGCCGTCAATGTATCGTGTCGAAGAGCCGCCATATCCATGAAACCTGATAGATCAGCGCGAAAGCCACGAAGGCTCGGTGAAAGGTCCGGTTGTCCGTCGCGATCGCCGCGATGCACAAGGCCACAAGCAACGGGGTGCGCACAAGATATTCGTTGCCGAACCGGGCGAAATGCGCCTCGCCCTTGAGCAGCGTGTCGATGACGTCGAGCAGGAAGGTGACGGCCAGCAGGCCGAAGAACCAGGCCCGCTTCGACAGGAAATAATCCTCGTAGCCGAGATAGTCGTGCATGCTGTCGGGGAAGAGGAACGCGCATAGCAGGAACAGGACGACGGCATAGCCGAGAATGAAGAGATAGACGCCGAAGGTCCAGGCCGGGATGGCATAGAGGCCGAACTGCCACCACCAGAAATGCGCGAGCATGAGCAGCACCGAGGCCACCCAGGCGAGGTGCACGGAATAGAGCGGATACTGCTTCGGATGCTGGACGATACGCGCCACGCCCGACAGCAGCCGCGTCACACCGAGACCGATCACCATGCCCATGACGATGCGGATGTGAGGGAAGACCTCCGCTGTGGTGGCGGTCTGTTCGGAAACCATCAATCGCCACGCAATTCATCGGGCGACCAGGGCCGCCCCGGCATGAAGCGGAAATTCAGCACTTCCGCCACGGAAAACGGGACTTTTTCCGGAAAGGCCGATGAAGGCAATCCTGTCTCCATCGCGACCCCTCTCCCGAGCCCATTTATACCGAGGACGCGAGCGCGAAGTTTCTCGCCCTGCTCCAGCGTCCAAATATAGAATCGCGCTCGTAGAGCGAGGTCTCTGGCTTTGGCTCAGACTTTGGCAAGTTACCGCTCTTCGGGGAAGAAAGCCGGGTCGAGAATTTCCTCAATGGTGAAAGGACATCCCTCAGGGAAAATCACCTCTGAAAGGCCGGTCTCGCCTGCCGCGCGCAGGCGGGCGGTGACATATTCTTCATCAAGGACAGTTGCCGGATAATTCCTAAGGCTCGGGCTTGCCTTCAGCCGTTTTGATATCCGCATACGCTGCTCGATAATCGTTGCGCGCCAGCTCGGCGTGCATTTTTGGGGCTGATAGCACCATTTGAGCAGATGCATGACGAGCACATTCAATCTGCTCTCGATCTCGTCTTCCTGGCTCCTCCCCAAGCTCTCGATCTCCTCGGCAAGGTTTTCACGATCGAGCGACGACGTGCGCCCGGCGCGCAAAAGTGCGCCTTGCTGGGCGCACCAGAGCGCAAAATCATCTTCGTAGACCACAAGTGGCGGGCTGGGGTCGATCCGGTTCATGGGCGCATCATGCACCCATTTGGATATTCGTCAAAGTGGCGGCATATCTAAGCTCGCGCGATGAGCAGATGGCAGGTTAACGCTTCCGCAGGGACCTAATCGGCTTCCAGCGCGTCGCTCCCGGCGTCAGTACCTCCCAATAGATCCAGCCATTAAGTTGGGTCTTTTCTCCATCTCGGGTAACCGCGACCCTGTTCACCGCCGCTGAAGGGGAAAAAGGTAATTTCAGAACAGAAAGTATCGCTGCGCCATCGGCAGCACGGTCGCCGGCTCGCAGGTGAGCAGCTCGCCGTCGGCGCGGACCTCATAAGTCTCCGGATCGACCTCGACATCCGGGGTGGCGTCGTTCAGCACCATCGAGCGCTTGCCGATACCGTCGCGCGTGTTCTCCACCGCGACCATGGCCTTGTCGACGCCCAACCTTTCCCGCAGCCCGGCATCGAGCGCCGCCCGCGACACGAAGGTGACGGAGGAATTGTGGATCGCCTTGCCGTAGGCGCCGAACATCGGCCGGTAATGCACCGGCTGCGGCGTCGGGATCGAGGCGTTGGGGTCGCCCATGGGGGCCGCCGCGATCATGCCGCCGAGCAGCACCATCGACGGCTTGACGCCGAAGAAGGCCGGGTCCCACAGGACCAGGTCGGCGCGCTTGCCGACCTCGATCGAGCCGATTTCCCGCGACAGGCCATGGGCGATGGCCGGGTTGATCGTGTATTTGGCGATGTAGCGGCGCACCCGGAAATTGTCGTTGTCGCCGCTCTCCTCCTGCAGCCGCCCGCGCTGGCGCTTCATCTTGTCGGCGGTCTGCCAGGTGCGGATCAGCACCTCGCCGATGCGCCCCATCGCCTGGCTGTCGGAGGAGATGATCGAGAAGGCGCCGATGTCGTGCAGGATGTCCTCGGCGGCGATGGTCTCCTTGCGGATGCGGCTCTCGGCGAATGCAATGTCCTCGGGGATCGACGGCGACAGGTGGTGGCACACCATCAGCATGTCGAGATGCTCGGCGATGGTGTTTTGGGTGTAGGGCCGTGTCGGGTTGGTCGACGACGGGATGACGTTGGGCAGGCCGCATACCTTGATGATGTCGGGCGCGTGGCCGCCGCCGGCGCCCTCGGTGTGGAAGGCGTGGATGGTGCGGCCCTTGATGGCGTTCACCGTGTCCTCGACGAAGCCGCTTTCGTTGAGCGTGTCGGTATGGATCATCACCTGCACGTCGAACGCGTCGGCCACCGACAGGCAGCAGTCGATCGCGGCGGGCGTCGTGCCCCAGTCCTCGTGCAGCTTCAGCGCGCAGGCGCCGCCGAGGATCATCTCCTCCAGCGCCTTCGGCAGCGAGGCGTTGCCCTTGGCGGAAAGACCGATGTTCATCGGGAAGGCGTCGAAGGACTGGATCATGCGCGCCAGATGCCAGGGGCCGGGCGTGCAGGTGGTGGCCAGCGTGCCGTGCGCCGGACCGGTGCCGCCGCCCAGCATGGTGGTCACCCCCGCCATCAGCGCCTCCTCGATCTGCTGCGGGCAGATGAAGTGGATGTGGGCGTCGAAGCCGCCGGCGGTGAGTATCCGCCCCTCGCCGGCGATCGCTTCCGTGCCCGGCCCGATGACGATGGTTACGCCGGGCTGCGTATCCGGATTGCCAGCCTTGCCGATGGCATGGATGCGGCCGTCCTTCAGCCCGATATCGGCCTTGTAGATGCCGGTGTGATCGATGATCAGCGCGTTGGTGATGACGGTGTCGACCGCCCCGTCGGCGCGCGCCACCTGGCTCTGACCCATGCCGTCGCGGATGACCTTGCCGCCGCCGAACTTCACCTCCTCGCCATAGGTGCAAAGATCCTTCTCGACCTCGATGAACAGCTCGGTGTCGGCCAGTCGCACCTTGTCGCCCACAGTCGGGCCGAACATGCGGGCATAGGCGGAGCGGGAGAGTCTTGCAGGCATCTGTCAACTCCGTGCGAGTGTGAATCCGGTCTTGCGCGCGGCTTTTGCGTCGAGCGTCAGGGTGGACGTGCAGCCTGCGGCCAAGTTGTCGCGAGCGATCAAAAAGTCGCCAAAGTCGGCTCCGCCCAGTTCATGGTCATCCAAAACGGCCATAACGACTTCGGGCCGGTCCAGCTCTATGTTAGACACGGCAACAAGACGCCTCAGCATGGCGACCACTGTATCCTTAGGATAGCCAAACTTATTCGAAAGCACCCATTCGAGTTCCAGCAAGGCGACATGGCTTACGCGATACTGCGTTGAAGGAAGGACAATGCGCCTTTGCCCCTGCACGAGCCAGGCGACGAGGACGTTGGTGTCAAGGCCGATCACTTGCCGGAACGCTTCAGCCCATCAAGGACGCGCTGGCCCATTTCAGCCCGAGCTTGGCGCACGATCTCGACGATGTCTTCGTTCGTCAGCGGAGGGCCGTCATAGGGAAGCACACCTCGCAGATCTTCAAAGCGTTCCGTTCGCGCGACCAGCTCCACCTTGCCGTCGCGGTTCCGCTCGAAATCCAGCCGGTCGCCCGGCTTGATTCCAAGCTGGTCGCGCAGTTTGGCCGGGAGGGTGATCTGGCCCTTTGATGTTACCTTGGCGGACGCTATCGGCATCTTGCAGCTCCTTACTTCTAACTCAGAAAGTAAGGCGAGCTATGGCTGAAAGCAATCCCGGCGAATCTTCGCTCACCGGCTTCTCCCGTCGAATTTCGTGGGCGTGAAGGCGTCGGGGTCGACGCCTCGCAAACAGCGGCCGGCCGGGCGCCCACAGTGCCGCGGCACTCCTCATTTCCGACACGAAATAACCACGGAACGACCCCATCGGCGGCAGGTTCTCACCCGATTCGGCGTATGGGGTGGCGGTCGCGCCCCAGCATGATCGTCTGCCAACCGATGGAAGGAAAAATCCATGCGCATGATCACGATCCTGGCGGCGGGCACCACGCTCGCCTTCGCCATGGCCGCCAACGCACAAACGCCGGCCACGCAGCCGCCCGCCCAGGCACCGGCGACAGCGCCCGAAGCCCCAGCCACCGCCCCGACGATCCGCAGCGTCAACATCGTCGACATGACCGAACTGCCCGAAGCCACGCAGAAGCAGGTCAACGACGTGGTGGCTCAAGGCGGCGACGCCGAGCTCAAGCAATTGCGCAGCACGATCGACGCCAATCCCGAGCTCAAGTCGGCGCTGGACGCAAAGGGGCTGACCTCGGCGCATGTCATCGCGGCAAGCGTTAGCCGCGAGGGGGCGCTGACGCTCGTGACCAAGAAGGCCGGCTGACCGCTCGCGGCGGGCCTTGCCGGTCCCTTTTCCTTCGTCGGCGCCGGTCCTGAACTCGGCGCCGGCAAGCAGCCTCAGACAAACAGCCGCATGCCGGGAACCCCGACCGCGGAGTTGCCGTTGTCCCCCTTTGGCCTGCGCAACCACAAGGAACGAGCGATGACGACGACCATCCTGCCGGACAGCAAATGGCTGCATGCTGCTGCGGCCGCAGCCTTCCTGGCGGCGTTCGCGCCGCAGACGGCGCCGATGGCGCAAGGTCTGCAGGATCCCAAGGCGATCGATACCATCGTCGGCACCGAGGTGCATGAGGAGCAGACGCCCGCCGCCGCCCAGACCGATGCGGTGATCAAAGCCATCGACAAGACCGCCGAAAACATCGCGACGGTCCGAAAGGCCACGACGCTCGATGCCGTCAACATCGTGTTCCTGCCCGACGCCGCCGTCACCGAAGGCGGTCCTCCCGACGAGATCGCCGCCAAGGTGGAAGAGCACAAGGACGAGATCGGAGAACTCCGGCAGGAGCTGGAAGGCAACGCCATGCTCTATCATGCGATCGACTCGCGGCAGATCCTGATCCGCGACATCCTCGCCGTCGAATTCAAGGATGCCGGCGTGGTGATCTACGCGGCGGCCAAGCCGGCGGGCGGCTGAGTACGCCGAAGCGGCCAGCGGCGGCACCCTCACAGTTTCCCCATCACCTTCTGCTGGAAGCCGTAGACCTCGCGCTTGCCGCCGAGCGGCACCAGCGTGACGTCGCGCTCCTGCCCGGGCTCGAAACGCACGGCGGTGCCGGCGGCAATGTCGAGCCGCATGCCCCGCGCCTTCTCCCGGTCGAAGCGCAGCGCGCCGTTGGTCTCGAAGAAATGATAATGGCTGCCGACCTGGATCGGCCGGTCGCCGGCGTTGGCGACTTTCAGCGTGACAGTTTCCGCGCCCCTGTTCAGCTCGATGTCGCCGGGCGCGGTGATCACTTCTCCGGGGATCATGGAACCTCCTTCGCCGCTCAGGCCGCTCTCGCCGCGGGCGGACAGCCCTCGGCCTTGAGCACGCGCTTCGTCGACGCCGGATATTTGGCCAGCATCTTCGCCGGGCGGATCGGCCTGGCGGAAAAATTGCCGCCGCAGTTGGGACATACGCCACCCAGCACATCATCCGCGCAATCGACACAAAAAGTGCATTCGAAGGTGCAGATGCGCGCGTCCGGCGAATCCGGCGGCAGGTCGCGGTCGCAGCACTCGCAGTTGGGACGCAGTCCGAGCATCATAACCTCCCTACCGTATCGGCTCATGCACGGTGACCAGCTTCGTTCCGTCCGGGAACGTCGCTTCGACCTGCACGTCATGGATCATCTCGGCGATGCCCTCCATCACCTGCTCGCGGGTGATCACATGCGCGCCTGCTTCCATCAGCTCGGCCACCGGGCGGCCGTCGCGCGCGCCCTCGACGACGAAATCGGTGATCAGCGCGATCGCCTCGGGATGGTTGAGCTTGACGCCGCGCTCCAGCCGCTTGCGGGCGACGATCGCCGCCATGGCGATCAGCAGCTTGTCCTTTTCGCGAGGCGTGAGGTTCATGCGCTCTACAGTCCCTAGAGTGACCAACATTTGGGCATGCCTGCCCGTCCATTGAGCAGGCCGAGCAGCGGCACCAGCCGCTTTCTCAGGCTGTAGCCATCGTCATCGTACAATCTCGCAAGAAGCTTGCCAGTCCCGCCGACGCTCCAGGCGCTGGCGCCACCGCGCTCGCCGACGATGTCGCGCACCTTGTCCAGCCAGGCATCGGTGTCGGGCGCGACGAGCAGCACCGTCGCCATCGCCGCCGCCCCGGCCAGCACGGCGCGCTTGCCGAGCGAGGCGTGGATATCCGGCCCGATGGCGAATGCTTCGGCATGGACGAGGCGGCCCGCCTGGACGACATGCCAGCGGTCGCGAAAAATCCCGCGCTCGACGCGCTCGCCCATGGCGCCCCGGCCGAACACCGTCGCCTCGGCGACCAGCGCCTGCGCGCCCGCGGCAAGGTCGACGTCGAGCCGGCGCGAGAAAGCGGCCCGGTCGAACAGGATGGTCTCCTGCGGCAGCCAGGCCAGCCTTCCGTTCTCCTCCGCCGACAGCCGAATCGCCATCTCCGCCTGCCCCGACGCCGCCCGGTAAACCTTCTCGGATGCCTGCGTCGTCACCATGACGGAGGTGTCGGCACCGGCATCGATCTCCCAGGCGAGCCGGTCCCCGCCCGTCATGCCGCCGGCCGTGTTGATCAGGATGGCCTCGAGCGGCTCGCCGTCCGAACGCGGCATGCGTATCTTGGCGGCTCCTTCCTGGAAAAGGCGGTCCAGGCGAGTGCGCCCGTGGCGACGAGCAACCGCGAGCGCGCCGCGGGCCGAAACGCGCTGGGACGCCAGCCGCTCGGCCGTCGTCCGCTCCGATGAACCTGCAAAATCCATAGCCGGCGAGCTTAAGCGGGCTGGCGCCGATGTCGAGATGGCAATATGCGGCGTTGCGTGTTGCGTTGGTAGCGGACGGTTTTTATACAGGATAGAATTTCCTGCGTTTCAGGGAGTGAATTGTCGTCGCCGCAACAATTGCGGGGGCACTCAGGCACAAGCAGCGCCCAAAAGAAGAGCGCGCAAGACTAGGAAGGTTCGATGGATCAACTCGCCCAGGATATTATAGGCAAGATCAAGGTCCATGCGGATCCCGGGATCGGCGCGATCACGCCGGAAACCGAGCTGAGCGAGCTTGGTATCCATTCGCTCGAGCTGACGGAGATCATCTTCGACCTCGAGGAGGCATACGGGATCGAGATCGAGATGAATACGGCCGAGGCCTGGAGCAAGCTGTCCGACGTCGGCGACATCGTCGACGCGGTCCGCGTCCTCATTGCAAAAAAAGGCTGACATGTCGCGCCAGCGTGTCGTCATCACCGGCATAGGCGGTCTCTGCGCGCTCGGCCCCGACGTGCCGGCGATATGCGACGCCATGCGTGAAGGCCGTGCCGGCATCGGGCCGATCACGACGATCGCGCTCGGAAACCTCAAGGGCAATATTGGCGCGGAGATCAAGGAGCTGCCGGAACACCGGCTCGATCGCAAGCAGGTGGCGACGATGGACCGCTTCAGCCTGCTTGCCGCCATCGCGGCCGGCGAGGCCATCCGTGCCGCGGGGATCGAGAGCGACGAGGCGCAGGAATTCCGGGCCGGAGCCGTGGTCGGCACCGGCATATACGGCGCGACCACCGTCGATGAGGCGTACTACCAGGTCCATATCGAAAACCGCCCCCGGGTCGGTATCTTCAGCGTGCCCAAGGCGATGCCGGGCGCCCCCGCGGGGCAGATCAGCATGGCCTACCGGCTGCGCGGACCGGTGTTCGGCGTAACCTCGGCCTGCGCCTCCTCCAATCATGCCTTGTCGGCGGCGGCCGATCAGTTGCGCCTCGGCCGTGCCGACGTGATGCTGGCGGGCGGCACGGACGCACCGTTGGTGTTCGGCGTGCTGAAGGGCTGGGAGGCGCTGCGGGCGCTGGCGCGCGACACCTGCAGGCCGTTCTCGGCCGATCGCGACGGCCTCGTCATCGGCGAAGGCGCGGGCATGGCGGTGCTGGAGACATATGAGCACGCCAGGGCACGCGGCGCACCGATTCTGGCCGAACTCGCCGGCGCCGGCATGTCGGGCGACGCCAGCGACATCGTCGCTCCCACGATCGAAGGGCCGGCGGCGGCGATGCGGGCCTGCCTCGCCGATGCCGGCCTCGCCCCGGAGGACATCGACTACGTCAACGCCCACGGCACCGGCACCAAGGCCAACGACCAGATCGAGACGCAGGCGATCCGGCGCGTTTTCGGGGCACATGCCGATCGCCTGTCGGTATCCTCGACCAAATCCATGCATGCCCACTGCATGGGCGCGTCCGGGGCGCTCGAAATGATCGCATGCATCATGGCGATCCGCGAGGGCATCATCCCGCCCACCGCGAACTTCACCGAGAGGGATCCGGACTGCGACCTCGACGTGACGCCGAACGTGGCGCGCGAGCGCAAGGTGCGGGCCGCGATCAGCAACGGCTTCGCCTTCGGCGGTACCAACGCGGTGGTCGCCTTCAAGGCCGCTTGACGAAGTCGGCGGCCAGGTCGACACCTCGCCCGCCAGCACCTACCTTCCGGCAGACGCCCGCCGCGTCACCACCACCATTCTCCGGAGCTCCCATGACCGATCTCTCCGCCTTCCCGATCGCCAGCCGCTGGCCCGCCCAGCATCCCGACCGGCTGCAGCTCTACTCCTTCCCGACACCCAATGGCGTGAAGGTCTCCTTCGCGCTGGAGGAGATCGGACTCCCCTACGAGGCGCATCTCGTCAACATCGGCAAGGACGAGAGCTGGACGCCCGAGTTCCTGTCGCTCAACCCGAACGGCAAGATCCCGGCGATCGTCGACCCGGACGGTCCCGGCGGAAAGCCGCTCGGCCTGTTCGAATCCGGCGCGATCCTGCTCTATCTCGCCGAGAAGACCGGCAAGCTGCTGCCCGCCGATCCCGCCCGCCGCTACGAGACCGTCCAGTGGGTGTTCTTCCAGATGGGCGGCATCGGTCCGATGTTCGGCCAGCTCGGCTTCTTCCACAAATTCGCCGGCAAGGAGATCGCCGACAAGCGGCCGCTGGAACGCTATGCCAACGAATCGAAGCGGCTGCTCGGCGTGCTGGAGACGCGCCTCAACGGCCGGCAGTGGATCATGGACGACGACTACACCATCGCCGACATCTCCATGCTCGGCTGGGTGCGGACCTTGAAGGTGTTTTACGAAGCCAGCCAACTGGTCGGGCTCGACAGCCTGCCCAACGTCAACCGCTGGCTGGACAAGGGTCTGGAGCGCCCCGCCAGCCAGCGCGGCCTGAACATCCCGCCGCGCCCCTGAAAAACCCCCGAACTGGACCCGATTTCAGGACAATCCCGCCCAAAAACCGGTTGAAGCGCAGCGTTAAGTCCGCATCGGCGCGGTTTTTTGGCTCATTCCGAGCGACCGGCCTCGGATCGGAGGACGAGATCGGCCGGCCGCTGCCGCGCCAGCACGCGGTCGATGTTGGGCATGTCGTTGGACTCGATCCAGGCGCGCGCCTCCTGCGGCGTCTTGCCGTGGCCGTCCCAGCGCTGCACCAGGCGGCGTTCGAGCTCCTCGCGCGGAACGTCGATATAGACCGACAGGTCGAACAGCGTGCCCAGCCGGTTCCACGGCTGCTCGTCGAGCAGCAGATAGTTACCCTCGACCAGGATGAACTTGACCTCGCGGCCGACGATCGCCGCGCCGGCGCGCGACAGCTCGACCGTGCGATCGAAGACCGGAATGGCGATCTCCGATTCGTTCGCCCGGATGCGCCTGAGCAGGGCCTCGAAGCCATGGAAGTCGAAGGTTTCCGGCGACCCCTTGCGGGCGCGCAGCCCGCGCGCCTCCAGCACGACATCGTCGAAATGAAAGCCGTCCATCGGTACCACGGCGGCGCTGCCTTGCGGGAACAGGCCGAGGAGATTTTCCGCCAGCGTCGACTTGCCGGCGCCGGGCGGGCCCGCCAGCGCCACCACGAACCGCGACTGCCCGCCGGCGCGCTTGAAAATGGTCGCGGCAAGCGTTGCGATCTCCGACATGCGATCCCTCCCGGAACAAGCGACCCCGCCGGCGGCCAGCGGCGCCGGATATCGACATAAACCAGAACGGAGGCCTTGCCAATTTCAACGGATCCGCGAAGAGCCGGGGCAATTCATCCGTCCGGCACCCGGAACGCGGCAGGGCAGGTGTGCCGACCATTGCGCCGAAGCGGCCCGAGCCTACATCCTGTCGGCCACAGGCGGGATCCGATTCTTGCGAGGCTGACCGATGACCCAACAGGTTGAATCGATGGCGGCGGGCGAGGCCGGGTTCTTCGCCCAGCTGGCGATGATGCGGCGCGCCTTCATGGCCTCGCCCCTGCGCAACGTCATCCTGCTGCTTGCCTTCGGCATATTCGCCGTGATCTTGGCGACAGCCGTCGGCCAGGTCGTGCTCAACCGCTGGTATCGGCCCTTCTACGACTCGCTCGAGCGGCGCGACCTGCAGGCGTTCTTCCACCAGCTGGTCATATTCGCCGAGATCGCCGGCGTGGTGCTGGTGCTCAACGTCGCCCAGACCTGGCTCAACCAGATGCTGAGGCTCAAGCTGCGCGAGGGGCTGACCAGCGACCTGATCACCGAGTGGATGCGGCCGAAGCGGGCGTTCCGCCTCGCCAATGCCGGCGCCATCGGCGTCAATCCGGACCAGCGGCTGCACGAGGACGCGCGCCATCTCACCGAGCTTACGACCGATCTCGGCGTAGGCCTGCTGCAGGCGACCATACTGCTCGCCAGCTTCGTCGGCGTGCTGTGGTCGCTGTCCTCCGGTTTCATCTTCCATGCCTGGGGCAGGGAGTTCGCCATCCCCGGCTACATGGTCTGGGCGGCGGTGCTCTATGCCGGCATCGCGTCATCCCTGAGCTGGCTGGTCGGCCGGCCGCTGATCAGGCTCAACGGCGACCGCTACGCCCGCGAGGCGGAGCTGCGGTTCTCGCTGATGTACGTCAACGAGCACATCGACTCCATTTCGCTGGCGGGCGGTGAGACGGACGAGAAGCGGCGCCTGCATCTCGATCTCGGCAGCGTGCTGCTGGCCAGCCGCCGCATCCTCACGGCGCTGGTGCGGCTGAACTGGGTCACTGCCGGCTACGGCTGGATCACCGTGGTGGCGCCGATCGTCATCGCCTCGCCGATCTATTTCGCCGGGGATCTGAGCTTCGGCGGCCTGATGATGGCCGCCGCCGCCTTCACCCAGGTGCACGCTTCGCTGCGGTGGTTCGTCGACAACATCGGCGGCATTGCCGACTGGCGCGCCACCCTGCTGCGCGTCGCGACCTTCCGTGCCGCCATGCTCGCGGTGGACGAGCTGCACGACGTGGAAAAACGGCTCGTCTATACCGAGGCGGAAGACGGGCGCATGGTCCTGGAGCAGGTCGAGGTCGCCTCGCCCGAGGGGTGCGCCCGCTTCTCCATTCCGCAGGTGGAGGTTCGGCCGGGCGACCGCGTGCTGATCACCGGCGATCCCGGCGCCGGCAAGACGCTGCTGTTCCGGGCGATCGCCGGATTGTGGCCGTGGGGCAGCGGCCGCATCGGCCTGCCGGCCGGCGAGCCGGTGACCTTCCTCCCCGGAACACCCTACCTGCCGCACGGAACGTTGCGCGAGGTTCTCAGCTATCCGCAGGACGCTGCGGCATTCGCCGATGCCCGGCTCGCCGAGGTGCTGGCCGCCGTGGGATTGCAGCGGCTGTCGCGCCAGCTCGACCGCAACGCACGCTGGGAGCGCGACCTGAACGACGAGGAGCAGCGGCTCATCGCCTTCGCGCGCCTTGCGCTCCACAAGCCGCGCTGGGTGGTGATCGACGAGGCGCTCGACGCGCTGCGGGGCGAGACGCGCGGCCGCGTGTACGCGATGCTCGAGAAAGACCTTGCCGAGGCCGCCATCCTCAACATCGGCCGCGCCCAGCCCGGCAGCACGTTCTTTTCACGGGTGCTGCATCTCACGATCGATCCACGCGGGCAGACGCTGCGGCCGGTCCGCCTCGACGCGACCGCCAAAACCCCGGCCAACGAGGCCGAAGCGCTGCATTCGATCCGCAAGAAGATCGCCGCGAAGGCGCAATGACAAGAACCGTGCGCTGCCAGGCTTTGCCGATGCGTCTCGTCTTCAGCCGATCAATTCCCAAGCAGCGCCAGAATGGCGGCCGCGGCGCGCTCGGTGCCCGGCGCTTCCGCCATTCTGGCCGCGTTCACCTGCAGCCGATCGCGCATGCTGCGATCGGCCAGCAGGCCGGTGATCGCGGCCGAAAGCTGCGACGGCATCCAGCCCCCTCGGTCGAGGTGCCGGCCGGTGCCGGTTTCCTCGGCGCGCCGCGCATTGTCGTGACCGTCCCAGCAATAGGGCACCACCAGGGACGGCACGCCGAAGGCGAGCGCCTCGCAAAAGCTGTTGTTTCCGCCGTGATGGATGAACAGGTCGGCCCTCGCCACCACCGACGGCTGCGGGAACCAGCTGTCGAGATGGACATTGTCCGGCACCGCCCGATAGGCGTCCCGCAGATTGCCGACATTGACCAGGAAGCGGGCCGGCAAGGCGGCGAACACAGCGAGCATGCGCTCGATGAGGTCGACGTCGGTCGCCCCGAGGCTGCCGAAGCTCAGATAGACGAGCGGCCCGCTGTCAGGCGAGAACACCGGCATGTCGTACGGCCCGTCCGAGCGCACGCAGCCTTCGAGATAGACGTATCTGGCCGGGTCGAGCGGCACCGCGCGCTCGCGGCGAACGATCTCCGGCGTCAGCAGAAGGTTCAGCGACGGCGACGGCTCGAGGAACTGCCCCGCGGGCAGCGCCGGCAGCCCCTGCGCGGCCCGGAACCGGTTGAACCTGTCATGCGCCGGCGCGACCGCGGCGCGGTAACGCGTTTCGAATGCCCGGCGGCCGGCGGCATCGTCCGCCGGCAACCCCGAAAGATAGGGCGGCACCGCCTCGTCCGGCAGCTCGGTCTCGGCGCAGGAGACCACCCTCACCCATGGACAGCCGGCATTGGCGATCGCCGGGAACATCGCCACGTTGTCGAGCACGATCGCATCGGGCCTGAGCTTGGGCAGGAGATCGTTAAGCGGCACCTCGGCATTGACGACGGTCTCGACGATCGCCTCCCAGGTCGGCGCCACATAGGTCTCGAGCTGGTCGATGGGCGCCAGCCGGAAATGCGGCAGGTGCCGCTTCACGAATGTCTGCCAGTAGTTCTGCCGCTCGTCGTCGCTCAGCGGTGCCGCGGTCGGAAGCTGGTATTCCTGGAAGCCATAATCGGCGAAGACGCCGGAAAAGCCGGGATGGCAGATGAACACCGGGCGGGCGCCGCGCGCCTGCAGCGCCTGGGCGATGCCGACGCAATTCAGCGCGGCGCCGAAGCTCGCCTCGGGAAACAGTGCGATCGTGGGGCGGGTTATGCCTGCCATGATGCGGTCAGTTCGGCCTGCTGATCGCACCGAATAGGGCCGGCGCGCCACGGCTCGCCGCATGCGGGCGCTGGTTGCGCGACAGCCTGAGATGCACTTTCATCAGGTCCGCTGCGACCTCGAACTGGCCGCTCTCCAGATGGTCGAGGATGCCGAGATGCTCGCGCGTCGACTGGCGCAGTCGGAAGAGGCTGAGGCCGCGCGACGCGCCCGGCAGGCTGCGCAGCCGCAGATGGCCGGCGAGCGCTTCGGCGACGAAGCGGTTGGCCGTTCCCTGCGCGATCAGCGCATGAAACTCCGCATCGGCCGCATGGAACGCCCGGATGTCGAAGCTCGCGTCCGGAATCGCCAGCAGCGCCTCCATGCGCTGCCTGAGAGCCACGGCGCGTGCCCCGTCGAGGCGAAAGCCCGGCGCCAGGATCGCCGCAGGCTCCATGACCAGCCGGAACTCATAGCTTTCGGCCAACACCTCGGCGCCGTCGAGGGCAGGGCGGAACACCCAGGACTGGCCCGGCGCGCGTTCGATCAGGTTCTCGGCCTCCAGTCTTTTCAACGCCTTTAGTACCGCTCCTCGTCCCACGGCGTAGCGCCGCATCAAGCCGCTCGCCGTGATCGTGCCGTCGATGCGCCGCGCCGCCCGGTCGCGCAGGATCGTTTCGGCGATCTCGTCTTCCTCGGCATTCGGCAGATCGGCCGCCTGCGGCGCCTGCCGCGCGGGATCGATGGCGAGGCGATAGCCGGTCTCGGCCTGCCATTCCACCATACCGCGATCCGTCAGCAGCCGCAGCGCCGCCCGCACCGGCGTGCGCGAGACGTTGCAGAGCCGGGCGATCTGCTGCTCAGGCAGCCGGGTGCCGGGACCGAAACCCCGCTGCCGGGCGACGTCGAGAATGCGCTGCGCGAGATCGAGGTGGTTGGCTCGGGGTCGTCGTATCACGGCTTGCATGGCGACTCCTCGGCTTGCTGCGGCCGTCCAGACCTGGCCCATTGCCGCTCATCGGACAAGCAGCCGCCGACATCGGCGTGAAAATATGAATTGACGTATTTTTTATTGCAATAGTACTGTCGCTCAAAACGACAAGAAACCGGGAACAGGTCGGGGGACGGCTCATGCCGCCTACGACCGTCGCTGACGAAACAGCAAATGGGAGTTTCGACATGACCGCATTGGGAATATCGCGGCGGAGCCTTAAGGCCGGCCCCGCCCTGTTTGCCCTCGCGCTGGCCTTCGCCTCGCCAGCCGCCGCGCAAAGCCTCGTCATCTCCAACTGGGACGGCTACATGGCGCCGGACGCCATGGACGCCCTCAAGGCCGCGACCGGCGTGTCGGGCGAGGTCGTCAAGCACGCCACCAACGAGGAGATCATGGGCAAGCTCGTCGCCTCCGGCGGCAAGGGCTATGACGTGGTGTTCGTCTCCTCGCCATTCGCCGAAGTGCTGAACAAGCTCGGCCTCGCCGAGCCGATCGACCATGCCAAGGTGCCCAACCTCGCCAATCTCTACCCGGAGGCGACCAAGCTGCCCTACGATCCGGGCAACGCCTTCTCGGTGCCCTATACCTGGGGCACGACCGGCCTGTGCTACCGCTCCGACCTGGTGAAGACGGAGCCTTCCTCCTGGAACGACCTGCTGGCGCCTTCGGACGATCTCAAGGGCAAGACCACCATGCTCGCCACCGACCGCTGGCTGCTTGCCGCCGGCCAGTTGGCGAAAGGCTATTCGGTCAACGAGACCGACCCGGCGAAGATGGAGGAGGTCAAGAACCTGCTGATCTCCGCCAAGAAGACGCTGCTCGCCTATGACGACACCACCTTCTACTCGAAGCTGGTGTCCGGCGAGGCGCTGATGGTGCAGGCGTGGGACGGCTGGTGCAACTACGGCATCACCGACAACAAGGAGATCAAATACGTGATTCCGAAGGAGGGCTCCGACCTCTGGCTGGACACGATGGTGGTGATGAAGGCCTCCGAGCGGAAAGACGACGCCTTCAAGTTCATCAACTTCATGCTCGACTCCAAGAATCACGGCTGGGCGGCGCAGAACATCCTCTACAAGGTGCCGAACAAGGCAGCGATGGATTCGCTGCCGGCCGAGCTCACCGCGCAATATCCCAACATGGCGATGCCGGTCGCCGACCTGGTGAAGTTCGAGGAACTGCGCGACGTCGGCGAGGCGCAGCGGGAGTATTCGAAGATCGTCAGCGAGATCAAGGCGGCGCAGTAGCGGGCGGCCTGATCCGATACGACGGGGATGTTCGCGCGCCTTCGCACCCCCCTCTGTCCTGCCGGACATCTCCCCCGCAAGGGGGGAGATTGCTCCGGCCGCTTTGGTTTCGCCAATCGCCAACGCCGCAGAACGAGCGGCAAGGTTGACGCTGCCAATCTCCCCCCTTGCGGGGGAGATGTCCGGCAGGACAGAGGGGGGTGCGAAGACGCGCGACCCCCTTGCCCAAGGCAGGATGATACCGTCGGCAGGTGGCGGCCGTGACCCCCCGCTCAACCCTGCTGATGGCCCCGGCGCTGGCCTGGCTCACCGGGCTGATGGTCATCCCCTGCGCGCTGGTGCTGGCGCTGGCCTTCTTCCGGCGCGGCATCTATGGCGGCGTCGAATACACCTTCACGCTGGAAAATTTCGCGCAGGTTTTCGACCCGCTTTATGCCGGCATCTTCCTCAACTCCGCCCGCATCGCCGGCACGGCGACGGCGATCGCCGTCGTCATCGGCTATGCGGCGGCCTACGCCATCGCCGCCGCGCCGCGCCACCGACAGCCCATTTACCTGTTCTTCGCCGTGCTGCCATTCTGGTCGAACTATCTGATCCGCACCTATGCCTGGATCGTGCTGCTCAACCGCGAGGGGCTGATCACCCAGCTTCTGCGCTGGCTCGGCTATACCGGCGAACCGCCGTCACTTCTCTACACCGAAGGCGCGGTGATCGCCGGCCTCGTCTACAACTACCTGCCCTTCGTCATCCTCGCCTGCTATGCGCCGCTGTCGCGCCTCAATCCGGAACTCGCGGAAGCCTCACGCGATCTCGGCGGCTCGGCCTTCACCACCTTCCGCCGCATCGTCCTGCCGCTGACCCTGCCCGGCATTGCCGCCGGCGCGGTCTTCGTCTTCGTGCTGTCGATCGGCAATTTCGTGACGCCGGCGCTGCTCGGCGGCGGCCGCTTCCAGATGATCGGCAATCTCGTCTACGACCAGTTCCTGACCGCCAACGACTGGCCGTTCGGCGCGGCCCTGTCGATGGTGCTGATCGCCATCATGATGCTGCTGCTGACCTTGCAGGCTTTTGCCGCCGAACGGGCATCGGGCCGCGCGACGGTGCGGGAGGAGGCGGCATGAACCGCGCCATCCTGATCGCCGTCTTCGCCTTCCTCTACATCCCGATCGCGGTTCTGGTCGCGCTGTCGTTCAACGCAGGCGGCCTGCCGACCGTGTGGTCCGGTTTTTCGTTCAAATGGTACGCCTCGCTGGCGGGCAACAACGACATCCTGTCGGCCGCGCTCAACACGCTGATCGTGGCTAGCGTCTCCACGGCAATCGCCACCTTGCTCGGCACGCTGCTGGCGCTCGGCGTGGAGATGCGGAAGAGGCGCGGCTCGGCGCTGGAGGCGCTGATCTTCGCGCCGATGATCATCCCCGACATCGTGCTCGCCATCGCGCTGCTGTCGTTCTTCTCCATGCTCGACGTCACCATGGGGCTGCACACCATCGTGCTCGCCCATGTCGTCTTCAACATCGCCTTCGTCTGCTCGGTCGTACGGGCGCGGTTGAAAAGCTTCGACTGGTCGATCACCGAGGCTTCCGCCGATCTCGGCGCCTCGGCCGTCACCACCTTCCGGCGCATCACCCTGCCGGTCATCCTGCCGGCCGTCATCGCCGGCGCGCTGCTCGCCTTCACGCTGTCGGTGGACGAATTCATCATCGCCTACTTCACCGCCGGCGCCGGCCGCGCCTCCACGACGCTGCCGATGCAGATCTATTCGATGATCCGTTTCGGCATCACGCCGGAGATCAACGCGCTCGCCACCATCGTCATGGCCGTCAGCATCGTCGCGCTCACCATCTCGCAGCGTCTCAATCGGGGGATGGTGGGGCAATGACGTATTTCTCTATGAACAGCTCAGACGAAAGCACCCCCACCCCTAGCCCCTCCCCACAAGGGGGAGGGGGATTTGCTCGCATCTCCGCAAAGCGCCAATCATCAAGGGTTTTGTGCGGCATAGCGGCCGCAAAGTCCCCCTCCCCCTTGTGGGGAGGGGTTAGGGGTGGGGGTAACTTCAAATGCGATAGCCTTGCTTTCGAGGACGTCGACGCCTCGAAGGGCCGGGTGGAGCGATGAGAACATTGCTCGCCATCGACCGGGTGACTAAAAACTTTGGCCGCATCGCCGCCGTCGACGACGTGTCGCTGGCGATCCGCGAGAACGAGTTCTTTGCCCTGCTCGGCCCGTCCGGCTGCGGCAAGACCACGCTGCTCAGGATGCTGGCCGGCTTCGAGACGCCGAGCGGCGGAAACATCCTGCTCGACGGCAAGGATATTTCCGCCGTGCCGCCCAATCGCCGGCCGGTCAATCTGATGTTCCAGTCCTATGCGCTGTTCCCGCATATGAGCGTGCGCGCGAACATTTCCTACGGGCTGGAGATGGAGCGGCTGCCCACGGAAAAAATCCGCACGCGGGTCGACGAGATCATGGCGACGACGCAGCTATCCCAACTGGCCGACCGCAAGCCGGAGCAGCTTTCCGGCGGCCAGAAACAGCGCGTCGCGCTCGCCCGTGCGCTGGTGAAACGCCCGCGCCTGCTTTTGCTCGACGAACCGCTCGGCGCGCTGGACAAGAAACTGCGCGGCGCCATGCAGATGGAATTGAAGCGCCTCCAGCACGAGGTCGGCATTACCTTCGTCGTGGTCACCCACGACCAGGAGGAGGCGCTGGTCATGGCCGACCGCATGGCGGTGCTGAAGGACGGAAAACTGCTGCAATGCGACACGCCGCACGAGATCTATGAGCGCCCCGCCGATCGTTTCGTCGCCGACTTCATCGGCGTGATGAATTTTTGCGAGGGCCGCGCCGCACCTGACGGTGTGACGGCGCGGGACGGCACGATGCTTCGCGGCCGCGTGCCGGAGGGCATGGCCGTTGACGACAGGGCAGTGGCCGCCGTCCGTCCCGAGCGAGTGGCGCTATTCCCCGCCGCGGATAGCATCAACCGCGTCGCCGGCACGGTCGAGGCGCTCGCCTATCACGGCCTCGACCTGCAGCTTCACATCCGGACGGCGCTCGCCGAAAAACCTTTCCTCGTCCGCGTCACCGCCGACGCCGCCGACCGCCGCCCGGTCAGGGTCGGCGACACGGTCGAGATCGGCTGGGCGGCGGAAGACACGCGCATTTTCAGGAACTGAGTTCTGTTGGAGGCAGGCATGGCCCAGAAGACGATCGCATTCTTTCCCGAAGCCGCCTATGGGCCGGCGCTGAACTCCGTCGGCATCGCCCAGGCCGTGCAGGCGCGCGGCCACAAGGCGGTGTTTTTGTCCGATCCCGGCTTTGTCGACGTCTACAAGGGGTATGGCTTCGAGGCCTATCCGGTGAACCTCTCCGAACCAATGCCGCCGGAGCAGATGGCGAAGTTCTGGGAGGACTTCATCAACGGCCACATCCCGAACTTCCGCAAATCGCCCTACGACCAGGTCGACAATTACGTGAAGGACTGCTGGACGGCGATCGTCGACAGCGCCAAATGGGCTGAGAAGGACCTGCCTGGCGTACTGGAAAAGATCAGACCGGACCTCATCTGCGTCGACAATGTCATCCTGTTTCCAGCAATAAAGCAGTCCGGAAAACCCTGGGTGCGCATCATCTCCTGCTCGGAGAACGAAATCGAGGACGAGGACATACCCCCGCATCTTTCAGGCTGCGGCGAGAACGACCACGCCTGCCACAAGGCCTACAGCGACCACTTCAACGCAGTGATCAAGCCGATCCACGACGACTTCAACGCCTTCCTCACCGAGAGCGGCGAGCGACCTTATCCGATAGGCCAGTTCTTCGAGGCCTCGCCGCATCTCAACCTGCTGCTCTACCCCGAAGCGGTGAAGTTCAACCGCCGGCATCCACTCGATCCGGCGAAATTCCAGTACCTGGAGGGCTGCGTGCGCAAGGAGGCGCCCTACGAGGTGCCCACCTTCGCGAAAAACAATGACGGACCGCTGATCTATGTGTCCTTCGGCTCGCTCGGCGCCGGCGACACCGACCTCTTGAAGCGCATCATCGCGGCAATCGGCGACAGCCGGTTCCGTGCGCTGGTCAATGTCGGCGGCTACACGGATTCTTATGCCGATGTGCCCGGCAACGTCATCCTCGGAAGCTGGTTCCCGCAGCCCTCGGTCATCCCGCAGGTCGACGCCGTCATCCACCACGGCGGCAACAACTCCTTCACCGAGTGCCTGTTCTTCGGCAAGCCGGCGATCATCATGCCCTATGTCTGGGACGGCCATGACAACGCTACGCGCGTGCAGGAGACAGGGCACGGCTTCAAGATGCCGCGCTACGACTGGACCGACGCCGAGCTGATCGCCAAGCTGGAAAGCTGCATTTCCGATCCGGCGATGCAGGCGAAACTCGCCGCCACCTCGACACACATGCAGGCGCAGAACGGCCCGGAAAAGGCGGCGCGGCTGCTGGAGGGGCTGCTGTGAGGGCGCAGGATTTACCCTCCCCCTTGTGGGGAGGATCGCTGAAATTGCGAAGCGAAGCGGAGCGATTGAGGCGGGGTGGGGGTGCCAAAACCATCCAGGAGCGGGGAGTTAGGGTTTGTCATCCCGACCCCCACCCCGTCTCGCCACCTCCATTTCATTTCGGTGGCTCGCCGACCCTCCCCACAAGGGGGAGGGTAAGGTGCTGCCTATGACCTCCTCCGCCTCGCATCTCCACGACGCCTCGACGCGCACCAACCTTGTCGACTGGGGCGTGCAGCCGGACGCGATTTCCGGGCTCCTCGCATTCGAGCGGAAGACTGGTCCACAAGGGGCCCGACAACCGTCCGGAATGCGGCATCTGGGTGTGCACGCCCGGCCGCTGGCGCCTCGCCATCCCGCGCGACGAGCTCTGCCATTTCGTCTTCGGCCGGGCGACCTATCGCTCGGACAACGGCGAGACGATCGAGGTCGGGCCTGGCACGGTTGTCATGTTCCCGGCCGGCTGGACCGGCGAATGCACCGTGCATGAGACCATGCGCAATATCTACATCCTGGCAGAAGATGAGCCGAAGGAACGAATCATGACCACTCCCGTCTGGAAGAACCCGCTCTCCATCACCGACCTCGTCGACTGGGGTGTCATCCCGACCATGATCGAGGGCCAGTCGCATACCTCCGGCAAGCTGCTGCACAAGGGACCAGAAGGGCGCTCCGAATGCGGATTGTGGGTCTGCACGCCCGGAAAATGGGAATGCCACGTCACGCGCGACGAGTTCTGCCATTTTCTCGAAGGCCGCTGCACCTATGTCCACGAAAGCGGCGAGGTGATCGAGATCATGCCCGACACAGCCGCCTTCTTCCCGCAGGACTGGAAGGGCGTGTGCACCGTCCATGAGACGATCAAGAAGGTCTACATGATCCGCTGAGCAGGAGGCCGGCATGGAATTCCTGCCAGAGCGACCCACCTTCTTCGTAAACCCGGGCTATCATCCGATGGCGGGCGCGCCGAAGCCCGTCATCGACCCGGCCACACTGGAGACCGTCGGCGCGATTTCCGCTGCCACCGATGCCGAGATCGAGGCGGCGCTGGATGCCGCCACGCACGCGCAGGCCATGTGGAAAAGGCTCGACGCGAAAAGCCGGGCAAAACATCTGCACCAGGTGGCAAACGCCATCGAACAAGCCGACTTCACCGGCTGCGCCGAGCTGATGGTGCGCGAGATGGGAAAGCCCTATCCGGAGGCGATCGGCGAGATCGCCAATTGCGCCGGCGTGTTCCGCTATTATGCCGAGATGGCGCGTGACGAGGCGGGCAAGATCGCCGGGACGACGCAGGCCGGCTCGTTCCAGTATGCGCGCTACGAGCCCTACGGCGTGTCGGTGCACATCATGCCCTACAATTTTCCGATCCTGTTGATGTGCTGGACGGTCGCGGCCTCGCTCGCCGCCGGCAATGCCTGCGTGATCAAGCCGGCGGAGGCGACGACGCTGTCGACGCTCGACTACATGAGCGTCTTTCGCTCGCTGCCCGAGGGCCTCGTCTCCTGCCTGCCAGGCGGCGCGGCGACCGCGCAGGCGCTGATCCAGTCCGAGCGAACGCATGCGGTGGCCTTCACGGGCTCGGTAGCGGCCGGCAGGGCAGTTGCGGTCGCTTGCGCCGAGCGCATGAAACCCTGTGTCATCGAGGCCGGCGGCTCCGATCCGATGATCGTCTCGGCGCACGCGCCGCTCGATGTCGCGGCGGCCGGCGCCGTCACCGCCGCCTTCCACCTCTCCGGCCAGGTCTGCACCTCGGCCGAGCGGTTCTTCGTCGTCGACGAGGTGCACGACCGTTTCGTCGACTTGTTCGCCGAGAGGACGCGGGCGCTCAGGATCGGCAACGGTCTCGACAAGAGCGAGATCGGCCCGCTGGTGAGCGAGGCGGCGCGCGCCAAGGTCATGCGGCTGGTCGAAGACGCGATTGCCAGCGGCGCCACGGCCGTGACAGGCGGCCGCATTCCGCCGGCCCACACTATCGGCTGGTTCTACGAGCCGACGATCCTCACCGGTGTGACGCCCGACATGGCGATCTGCCGGGAAGAATGTTTCGGTCCGGTCGCCGCCGTCTGCCGGGTGAAGGATTTCGACGAGGCGATAGAACGCGCCAACGACAGCCCGTTCGGGCTCGGCGCCTCGATCTTCACCACCGATCTCGCCGAGGCGCACGAGGCCGCGGAGCGGCTGGAGGCCGGCATGGTCTGGATCAACAATCCGCTCATCGACAACGACGCCCTGCCGTTCGGCGGCTGGAAGGCGTCCGGCCTCGGGCGCGAGCTCGGCCGCCAGGGCCTCGACGCCTTCCGCCGCTCCAAGATGGTCGTCATCGACCACAAGCCGGCGATACAGGAATGGTGGTATCCCTATCCCGACAGCTGGTTCCGCGAGACCGGCGGCCGCAAGCACGTTTGAGTGGCTGCGGCCGCATCGCCGCCGTCAAGACGACGGCGACGAACGGCGGAAGGATAGCTATGCGAGATAGGATTTGAGGATGGAGGCCCCGAGCGTGTATTTCGGGTCCACCATGTTGCCGAGCCGCACGCGGCCGACCTGCGTCAGCAGCATATAGGCGTCGAGCTCGGCGAAGCCGTAGTCGGCGGCCATCCAGCGCACCAGCTCGCGATAGGCGATACGGGCCGCGTCCTCCATCGGACGACCCGAGCCGATCGTCATGACAACCTTTTCGTTCTCAAGTCGGACCCATTTGAAGTTCCAGTTCTTGATGAGGTCGATCTGGACGGTGGTGACCGTGGGGTGCTCGAGCGCGACGCCGCACAGCTCGCCGTCGCCCTGGTTCGCATGGCAGTCGCCGAGATAGAGCAGACCGCCGGGCGCGTTGACCGGCAGGTAGACCACGGCGCCCGGCGCCACGTCCGGCAGGTCCATGTTGCCGCCGTAGTAGTCCGGCTGAAGCGCCGAGATCGCCTCGATCTCGGGCGACGTGCCGATCGTGCCGATGAACGGCTCGTAGGGTATGGTGATCCTGTCGTTCCAGGTCACGCCCTTCACGGCGTCGATGTGGACCTTCTTCACCCGCTCCGGAAGCGGTGCGTTGAGGATGGCGGTATCACCCGTGCCGACGAGGCCGCCGAACTCGGGGATGAGGCAGGTCGTGCCCGACGGCTGCTCCCCGCGCGGGCGGATCTCCTTGATGTAGACGGCCAGGCAGTCGCCCTTTTCGGCGCCGTTGACGTAGATCGGCCCGTTCTGCGGGTTGAGATAGGGGAAATTCAGGATCTGACTGGGTATGTCGGACTCGCTCCTGATCTGGCCCTCGAAGGCGTCGTGGGTCTCGACCGAGACCTCGGCACCGGGGTCGACCCTGAGCACAGGCTCGGCATAAGGGCCGTAGACGTAGTGATATTTGCCTTGATCGGCTTCCGTCATGCTGTGGACGCTGTTGACCTTGCCCTTCGCCACCGCGCGTTTGGCCATGATCGAATCGTGAAGCCAGGACATCTCGTTTTCTCCCTTGTTGATCGCGCGGCCTAGACGGCCAGGTGCTTTCTGATGGTGTCGCGGTCCTCGAGCTCCTGCGGGGTCACGTGAGCGACGATGCGCCCCTTGTCCATGACGTAGCAGCGCTGCGCGAGGGCCTTGATCATGTCGAGGTTCTGCTCGACGAACATGATCGTCATGCCGCTTTCCCGGTTGAGTTGCCGGATGATGCGGCCGATGTCCTGCACGATGGACGGCTGGATGCCTTCCGACGGTTCGTCGAGCAGCAGCAGTTGCGGCGAGCCCACCAGCACCCGCCCGATGGCGAGCTGCTGCTGCTGCCCGCCCGACATGGTCCCCGCCTGCTGGCCGGCTCGCTCCTTCAGGATCGGGAAAAGGCTGTAGATACGGTCGTAGACATCCGGCGCGATGCGCTCGCGCATGGCCTCGCCGACCTGAAGGTTCTCCCGCACGCTCATGCGCGGGAAGACGTCGCGACCCTGCGGAACATAGCCGATGCCGAGCCGTGCGCGCCGGAACGGGCTGAGCCCGGTGAGTTCGGAGGCATCCAGCCTGATCGTCCCCGCCATGCTCTCGACCAGGCCGATCAGCGTCTTCATCAGCGTGGACTTGCCCACTCCGTTGCGGCCGATCACGGCTACGATCTCACCCTTCGCGACGGTGAGGTCGATGCCCTGCAGGACAGGCTTGCCGCCGTAGCCAGCCCGTAGGCCCGTGATTTCGAGCAAGGCCTCAGTCATGCTTCTGCCCCAGATAGATGGCGGCGACCCGCTCGTCGGCGACTATCTCGTCGATCGTGCCTTCGGCGAAGATGCGCCCGAAATGCAGCACCGACACGCGGTCGGCCACCTGGCGCACGAACGCCATGTCGTGCTCGACCGCGAGCACGGTCATGCCCTCGGCGTTGAGCTGCTGGACGATCTCGCCGGTCATGAAGGTTTCTTCGGGCGACATTCCCGCGGTCGGCTCGTCGAGCAGGAGGAGCTTGGGCTTCAGGCTGATGGCCATGCCGATCTCGAGCCACTGCTTAAGGCCGTGGCTGAGGTTGCCCGCCTGCTGGTCCGCGACCTCCTCGAGCTGCAGGAAGCGGAGCAGCCTTTCGACCTCGGCGTCGAGGTCGGCCGGGCCCAGCCGGTGCTGCAGGGCGATCTGCAGGTTCTGCTGCGCGCTGAGCGCCGCGAAGATGCCCGGAACCTGAAACTTGACGCTGATACCGCGGTTGATGCGCTGGAACGGCTTGAGGCGGGTTATGTCCTCGCCGTCGAACATGATCGTTCCGGCCGACGGCTGGTACTGCCCGAGCAGCAGCTTGAAGAAAGTGCTCTTGCCGGCGCCGTTGGGGCCGATGAGGCAGTGGATCTTCCCGGGCTGCAGGGAAAAGCTGACGTCGGCGGTGACGTGCAGGCCGCCGAAATGCTTGTTGAGGTTCTGTGTCTGCAACAGGGCCATGGGCTATTTGCTCCTGCCCTTGCGGTCGAACAGGGAGGCCAGCAGGATGCCGGCATTGGCGACCAGCCCCCTGGGCGCCAGGAGAACGGTGCAGACGAGCAGCAGGCCCATCACCACGAGCGCGTACTGGCTGCCGTAGATGGTCAGCGCCTGGAACGCCGAAAGCACGACCAGCGTCCCGATGAGGGTGGCGGTCAGGTCCGACCGGCCGCCGACGGCGACCCAGATGATCGGCAGCGCCGCGGCGGTGATGCCCATGCTCGACGGCGTGATGTACTGCCCCCAACTGGTGTAGAGGACGCCGCTCAGGCCGGCCAGCGCAGTGCCGATGACGAAGCAGCCGAGCTGATACTTGCGGATGTCGTAGCCGAGCATCTCGGCGCGCTGCGGGTTCTCCCGCAGCGCCACCAGCACATTGCCGAACTTGGAGTTCACCAGGATGCGCAGCCCGAGATAGACGACGACGAGCAGGCCCAGCACCAGATAGTAGAGGCCGATGTCGGGATAAAGGACGATTTCGCCGCCGAACCAGGGCAGGGTCAGCGGCGGCATGCCGCTCATGCCGTTGAAGCCGTTGAGGCGCGCGCTGCCGACCTTCCACTCCGGGCCGGCCGTCTGGGCCATGAAGCGTTCGAGGGCAAGGGTCACGGACAGGGTGACGATACCGAGGAATATGCCGCTGATCCGCCCGAAGAACAGGAAATAACCGAGGACGGCGGCGAACAGCGCCGCGATGGCGACGGCGATCAGCACCGAGAGCAGGCCGAAGCCGTATGCCGTGCCGAAATTGATGGTGAGGATGCCGTAGCTGTAGCCGGCGATGCCGAAGAAGGCGGTCTGGCCGAAGGAGAGCGAGCCGCCATAACCCCAGATCAGGCTGAGCCCGAGCGCCATGAACGTCCAGTTGAGGAAGTAGATATTGTTGCCGACATCGTAGCCGTCGGCAAACAGCGGATAGACGACCGCGACGGCCAACACGACAGCGAAGGCGCTCCAGAACACGGGTCCCCTGCCCATGGTCTGTGGCCCTTCCAGCCGTTTCAACATCCGTGACACTGACATTGTTGCTTACGCCCGATCTTTCAGGATGAAGCCGGTGATGCCTTTCGGCAGGAGGCGGATGACGACGATGACGGCAAGCAGCAGGCCGATCTGGCCGGCCAGCTGGCCCTGCCACGAGGTCAGCGAGGCCTTGACGATCGCCAGCAACGCCGCGGCGGGCGCCGTTCCGATGAACACGTCGGCGCCGCCGACCACGACGGTGACGAAGGCCTCCATGATGAAGGTGGTGCCCATGGTCGGGATCATCGTCATTGTCGGGGCATAGATGCCTCCGGTCAGGCCGGCGAGAGCCGCGCCGATGCCGAAGGTGAAGGCGTAGACGCGGTTGGTGTCGACGCCGAGGGCGTTGGCCATGTGCGGCGCCTGGATGGTGGCGCGCGCCAGCACGCCGAAGCGGGTCTTGTTGAAGACGAAATAGAGCAGCAGCAACACCGCGAGCGCCGTCGCCATCAGCACCAGCCGATAGTAGGAAAAAGACAGCGCGCCGACCGTGAAGCTGCCCAGCGGGGTGCCGACGCCACGCATGGTCGGGCCGAACAGGATCAGCGTGCCCTGCGAGGCGATGAGGCTGACGCCCCAGGTCGCCAGGATGGAATCGAGCGGCCGGGCATAGAGCCTGCGCACCACGAGGCGCTCGATCACCATCCCGACCAGCCCGGCGAAAAGGCTGCCGCACAGGATCGCCAGCGGCAGCGGCAGGCCCCAGCCGACCGCGAAAACGGTCATGTAGGCGCCGCACATGATGAACTCGCCATGGGCGAGGTTGATGACGCCCATCATGCCGAAAATGACCGCGAGGCCACATGCGGACAGGACCAGAAACGCGAACGCGTCACCGAATTGATAGGCCGACGACACGACTGCTGTCGCAAGATCCATGAGGCTCTCCGGTTGGCAAACAGCTACGGCCGGGCCGACGCGAAGAACCCGCGCCAGCCCGGCGGTCAGGGACTACTGCTTGGCCGGAGGATTGGACGGCGTGTACTGCTCGCTGGGATCGGCCTGCGTCAGGTCGCAGCCGGCATCACCCAGCCAGTAAGGCTTGATGTTTTCCCACACCTTCGGGAACGAGATCGAGTGGTCGTCGCCCACTTTGGCCAGGAAGATGGTGTGCGACATATGCTGGCTCTTCGGGTCCAGGCAGACATTGCCGGACGGCCCGTCGAAGCAGACGTCGCCCTGGGCGATCACCTTGCGCAGATCCTCGCGGTTGGTGGAGCCCTCGGCGCGCTCGACCATCTGCTTGTAGAGGTTCATGGCGATGTAGGAGTTCGCCGCTTCCTGGTTCACATAGGGCTCGTTCGGGTACTTGGCGTGGAACTTTTCAAGGAACGCCTTGCCGGCTGGCGTGTCGACCTCCTCGATGTAGTTGGTCGTCACATACATGTTGGCCAGGCTGGGCGGCGTGAAGCGCTTGTGTTCATAGCCTTGGCCGACATTGACCGACGACGCCATCGGCAGGCCGACCTTGGCCGACGAGGCCTGCTCGTAATACGAAGCCTGGGCCGCACCGACCAGCAACGTCACCACGAAGTCCGGCTTTGCCGTCTGGATGTTCTGGATGGTCTGCGAGAACTGCGAAACGCCGAGCGGGATGAACTCCTCGCCGGCCATCTCGCCGCCGTTCTCCTTGACGATGTTGCGCACCCACTCCGCGGAAATCTGGCCGAAATTATAGTCGGCCGCGATGGTGTAGACGCGCTTGCCGTAGGTCTCCATCATCCACGGGATCAGCGTGGAGAACTGCTGCTCGGGCACGGCGCCGGTGACGATCATGTTGGCGTCGCAGACGCCACCTTCATACTGGTTGTTGTAGAAGGCCAGCCCGTCGAACTGGTTGACGATCGGCCGGTAGGCTTCGCGCGAGGCCGACGAGAACCCCGCGAACACCACGTCGACCTTGTCGCGCTGGAGCACCCGGCGCATGAATTCCTGATACCGGTTGTTGTCCGACTGGGTGTCGTAGACGACCAGTTCGATCTGCCGGCCGGCAATGCCGCCGGCCTTGTTGATTTCCTCGGCCGCGAGCTCGATGGCGTGAACCTTGCCGATGGTCGCCGCGGCGAAGTCTCCCGATTGATCCTCCAGCACGCCGATCTTGATGGGATCGGCAGCGTGGGCGGTCGCCGATAGCGCGAAAGCGCAGACCAATGTAGCTGCCCGTAGCAAACTGACAGTCATTCTATTTCTCCTCTGGTTCAAGGCTTTTTGGCGTATGTTTTCGTCGTCCCGACCGTTGTTTCGGGTTCATCCAACTCGGGACCGTTTGCCTGGATGAACGTTTCGCAGAAATCCTCGATGCTCTGGCGCGAGCGCATGCTTTCGCGCCGCAGCAGATCATAGGCGGCGGAGTGGTCGGCTCCGGTGCGCTGCATGACGACGAGCACCGCCTTCACCAGGCTCTTGCGCAGCAGCCGCCGGCGCTCGTGCTGTTCGAGGCGATCGGCGAGGTAGCGGCGGCGGCGGAACTCGTTGATGCCGACGAAGAGCGCCGAATAGACCGCCGCCCTGTGAACCGGCTTGCGCAGCGTCGCGGTGGCTCCCAGCTGCATCAGCGACCGCAGCCTACTGGGGGCCTCAACGCCGACGATGCCGATCACGGGCAGGCATCGGCTCGGCTCGGCGCCGCCCGTCTCGACGGTGACGTTGAGATCGGAATCGATGAACAGCACATCCTTGTCGCCGGGCTCGATCTGCAGCTTGCCGTCGGCGATCTCCGCGATCGCGGAGGACATGCCGAGCTTGGCGAGCATGTCTTCGAGCTGCTCGACGGCCGCCGGCTGTTCCGTGGCGATCGTGGCCCGGTAGCCGATGAAGTTCTGGATGATCCGCGGTTCGCTCACTTGACCGCCCTCAGTGCCGGCATGCCGTTGCGCACCGCATAGCGGGGTGTGGTCTGGACCAGGTAGGGATCGGGCCGGACCGGCCGGCTTGCCGCCCACAGGATCTCGAACTGCCCCGCCCTGGTCGACTTGCCGATGCGGGGGGTGAGGCAGGCGTGGGTGGTCCGGCCGTCGATGCTGACGGTCCCCTGCGGTGCGTCGAGGGACAGGCTGGGCAATACCTGGCGTACGGCTTCGACATCGTCGGACCCCGCCGCCGCGACCGCGGCGGCCAGCATCTTGACCGCGACATACGAGGCTTCCGCATCCGCCGACGTGGCGGGACCGTCGGGCCAGCGCGCCTGGTAGGCGGCAACGAAGCGCCGGTTGGCCGGCGTGTCGATGGAGGAGAAATAGACGCTGGAGCTGATATGGCCGTCCATGGCCCGCGGCCCGATCTGCTCCAGCTCGGGCTCGGAAAGGCTGCAGCTCACGACCGGCATTTCAGCGGGCTGGTCGATGCCGCGTTCCGCGCAGGCGATGCGGAAGTCCTGGAAGAAGCGGTAGGCGCTGGTGCCGATCAGCGTGTTGAAGATGAAATCCGGCCTTGCGTCGAGGATGGAGGCGATCATCTTCGAAAGGTCAATGTCGCCGACGGCCGTGTATCGCTCGGCAAGCACCGTTCCGCCCGCCGCGGACAGGGCTTCGCGCAGGATGCGGTTGTTCTCCCACGCCCAGATGTAGTTCGAGCCGATGCAATAGGCGCGCTTGCCCATGTGCGCGAGCAGGAACTCGATCAGCGGAACGATGTGCTGGTTCGGCGCCGCGCCGGTGTAGACGACGTTGGACGAGCTTTCGAAACCTTCGTAGTGCGAAGGATACCAGAGCAGCGCGTCATGCTTCTCGAAGAGCGGGATGACGTCCTTGCGGCTGGAGGACGTGTAGCAGCCGACGACGTGGCGGACGCCCTGCCTGCCCAGGAGATCCGACGTCGAGATCGCATACTGCTCGAAGCGACCGGCGGGGTCGGCGACGATCGGGGTTACGGCGAAGGCATAGTCCCGGGATGCCCGGATCTCGTCGAAGGCGAGCATGGCTCCGTTGTACATGGAGCGCGAAACCACCCCGTATGGGCCGCCTTGCGAAAACAGCACGCCGATGTGGTATTGCGCCTGCGTCATGACCCCTCAACGCAAAAAGTGCCCGACAGTTGGCACTGTGGGCACGCTTGCCATCAATATGTCATGCAGCTTTGCGCCTTGTCGGGCCTGCTTGCCCGGCGCGTTTTCATAGTTGAACGAAAGCTGCGCCATGTCAACCATGTGTGCTGGCTCAATACCCGGCGATGCGGACGAAGAGCTGGGGAGGCGCCGGCATCCGCCGTTGCAGGAAGGGGCGCACCTGGAGTAGCGTCCGCGCGGCTGCTTCACGGGGAGTGGGCGGCCCGAATCGGGCAATTGGCGTCGTGCGGGAATCCATGATGACGATCACCGCGCCGCTCAGGACGGCGGCGATGTTCTTGCTGATGCTGGTGGCGCTCGCCGCCTGCTCGACGAGCGAGACGCTGCGCGTGGCGCAGCCGCAGCGCCCGAGCTCGCTCAAATACGCGTCCATCGTGGTCGATGCCAATACCGGCCGCGTGCTCTACGAGGCGGATTCCACCGCGCCGCGCTATCCTGCCTCGCTCACCAAGATGATGACGCTCTACATGCTGTTCGAGGCGATGGAATCCGGGCGCATCGCCAGGGACACGCCGATCCCGGTGTCGGCCCATGCGGCGCGGCGCCCACCCAGCAAGCTCGGCTTCCGGCCGGGCGATACGATCGACGCCGAATCCGCGGTCCTGGCGCTCACCGTCAAGTCGGCCAACGACGTCGCGGTGGCGGTGGCCGAATATCTCGGCGGCAGCGAGGAGCAGTTCGCCGCCATGATGACGGCCAAGGCGCGCTCGATCGGCATGCGCGGCACCACCTTCCGCAACGCCTCGGGCCTGCCCGACGACAGCCAGGTGACGACGGCGCGCGACATGGCCGTGCTCGGTCTGGCGCTGCGAAAACGCTTCCCGGCGCAATACGCCTATTTCTCCAATCAGAGTTTCGCCTATCGCGGCCGCGCCATCCGCGGGCACAACGAGCTGCTGCGCAGCGTCGCCGGGGTCGACGGCATCAAGACCGGCTATATCCGCGCCTCCGGCTTCAACATCTGCACCTCGGTCGGCCGCGACGGCCGCCGCCTCGTCGTGGTGGTCATGGGCGGCGACACGGCGCGCGCCCGCAACGCGCATGTCGAGGAGCTGATCGAACGCTTCCTGCCGCGCGCGGCCCGCAGCGGGGTGTGACGGCGTGGCTTTGCGCATGACGACGCCGCGCCCGAAGCACCGGGCGAAGCAGGGCGGCGGGCGCCGATGAGCCGCCTCGACAGCTTCATCCGCCGCATGACGGCGCAGCGCACCCTGCTCGACGCCGCCTGCGCCGAGGCGGCCTCGCTCGACGGCCCGATCCTGGAGATCGGCCTCGGCAACGGCCGCACCTTCGACCACCTGCGCGAGCGCCTGCCCGGACGGCGCATCATCGCCTTCGACCGCGTGCTGGCGGCGCATCTGAGCTGCGTGCCGGCCGAGGACGATCTCGTGCTCGGCGAGATCCGCGTCACGGCCCCCCGCTTCGCCGGCATCGGCGCCGCCCTCGCCCATGTCGACATCGGCACCGGCAACGACGCGCTCGACCGGCAGACGCTGGAATGGCTGCCGGACCTCACGGCTTCGCTGGTGCAGGGCGGCGGCATCATCGTCTCCGGCCTGCCGCTCGACCATCAGGCGCTGGCCGCGCTGCCGCTGCCAGACAGCGTGCCGGCCGAGCGCTATTACATGTATCGCCGGCGGAGCTGAGCGCAGGGAGCGACGCGGCTTGCCCCTCCTCGCGGAGAGGGCAAACGCATGGCCCTGGTTTGTCACCCTGCTTCCCCTCGATGCAGGACAGTCGCATGTGAGTTACCCCCACCCCTAGCCCCTCCCCACAAGGGGGAGGGGGACCTTGTGGTCGCCATGCCGCGCGAAATCGTCGACGATCGGCGCCTGGCGGAGAGGCCAGCCGGCTAGGGGCGAGGGGTACGAAGCGGCGAAAGTCCTCGCCGACCACCACATACGATTGCCCTGCCTTCAGGGAGGCGGGCGGGGTGACGAAAACCGCCATATGCGATTGCTTCCCACAGTAAGCCGGCTACGGCTCCTCGCCGCCCCGCTCCTCGCGGATCTGCTCGAGCTTGACGTTGACCATGTGGCGCACCAGCTCGGTGCGGGCGCGGTCGTTGCAGCAGGGCGGCAGCATCGGTCCCGGAAACACCGTCCAGTCGTCCTCGGCGCGCCGCGACACGCATTGGCCGGCGCGCCGGCAGGGATTTCGCGGACAGCTCCTGTGCAGGCCGACGACGGTGGCGGCCTGCTGGGCGATGCCGAGGCAGATGGAGAGCGTGAAGTAGAACTGCTCGGTCGAGCGCCGGTCGGCCTCGTATTGCGCCTCGCTCTGCCACGGCGTGCGCGGCGCATGCGGCACGCGGAAGCGCGGGCAGCCGGGCGGCATCTCGAAATGCTCGTAGCGGTCGGCGACCAGAAGATCGCTCCAGTCGGCCGGCTCGCAGGGTTTCGGCGACCAGCATTCCTCCTCGCTCATGCCTTCCGGCGGCGCCCCGAGGCCGGGCACGGCGGCCAGCCGCTCCAGCCAGCGCTGCCGATCGGGCAGGGGCGTGCCGTCGGCTGGGCTTTTCATATCGTCCCGGGTACGTCTGGGCATGGGCTCTCCTTCTCGCGCGCTGCCGCCGAGTTTTGTGAAAGGTCGGGAAGACGGGCGGCCGCGAGGTCGCTCATCTAAAATTTGCGCGACCTCGCGGCCGCCCGTCCGGCGACTTTGGGCCCTATCCCGTTCCGCTTCGCTATAGCTCCGGCTCCGGCTTCTTGCGTCGCCTCGGCTGGCCATGCTGCAGCACTCGTCCAGTGCACCCCGCACCTAGTTGCGGAGGGGGAACCTTCGGACGGACCTCCCCGGGCGCGGGCTACGTCTTCCCGCACCGGAGGCGCCGGTCCCTCCCCACCAAACCACCGTCGCGACCGGTGTTCCCGCGGGAGGAACTGCCGGAGATTATGCGGGAGGCGGAAAGAGCGGGGATGAAAATCGGCCGGCAGGGGCATATTTCGCCGGCGCGGGTCGCGGCGACGCAGGACAAGTGCCGGAGGCGGTTGGCTTTTCGGCCTTGGGGTGCCGCCGTCTTTGCGCGGAGGGGCGAAAAACTATCCCCTTTTTCGGATTGCCCCTCACCTGTCGGGCATGGTGAATGGGACATTTCCGCTGCCGGTCTCGAGCCGGGCGTCGGCCTGCCCCGGCTTTGGCGTCTTCGAGTCCGAGGCATGGATTCCCGACACTTTCCGCTCGCTGTCGCTCGCTCACGAGGTCGGGAATGACGACAATTCATGATTTGCTTCGGCCAAGCACCGACGCTGGCGACTGGCGGAGGCTCCCGTCGATGTCGTCATTCCCGACCTCGTGAGCGACCGAAGGGAGCGGAGAGTGTCGGGAATCCAGGCCTCGAAGGTGGCGAACCAAAGCCGGCGAAAATGTATGCACCGAAACTCCTGTGCCGGCATGTGCTGGCCGCGGCCGGCCCGTTCGACAGCGCCGTCTGCCACCGGGCCAACGGCTCAATCCGCCATCAGAACCGGATCGTCACCGGGCCGTTGGTGATAAAACCCTTCGTCTCGACGTCAGCCCTTGTCCGCCGGGTCGGTGTCGCCGGCGGCGCCGAGGCCGCCCATCATCATGCCGCCGCCCATTCCGCCACCGCCGCCGCGTCCGCCGCCGCCTTCTCGCTCGCGGCCGACCCGGCCGGCGGAAGCGGAGGGGCGTGCCGGACCCTGGGCGGGGATGACGACGGTTTGCGGGATCGGATCGAGGTCCAAGACCTCGCGGATATAGACGCGCAACGAGGCGACGAGCTCATGCACGTGGACCGGCTTGCCGGCGGCCATGTCGCGCATCGCCGCGGCCGCGAGCTCCACCTGCTTCTCGGTGCCGAACAGCACTATGTCGGACAGCGCGGCCTCGACCGCGTCGCGGATGCGCCGCGCTCGCTCCGAGCCAGCGGCGGCCGCTTCCGCGCCTTCGGCCTCGGCCGCCGCGCGAAGGTCGCGCAGATGCAGCGGGCTGACGGCGAGCGTGCCGGTGAAGGAGCCGCCGAGCACCTTGTAGGCGGCGATCAGCGCCTTGAGCCGCTCGTTGATCTGGCGGTTCTGGCGCTCGCGCCGCTGCTGCAGCGTCATCATCATGATGAGCCGGATGCCCATGCCGATCAGCGTGACCAAGAGCAGCCCGGCGATCGAGGTCAGGATTGTTTGCCAGGAGGAGAAGTCGAAACCGCGCATGGGCGAAACCTTGTTGCACGGAGGAGGCTAGCATCGGGAGGCGCAACGGGCGAGCGCCCAACCTTCTCCCCTTGTGGGAGAAGGTGCCTGAGCCTGAGCTTGTCGAAGGCGGATGAGGGGTGTTCCAGCGCGGCGCTTCGCCCAACACCCCTCATCCGACCTCCCCTTCGGCTCGCGCCTCCGGGTCGGCCACCTTCTCCCACAAGGGGAGAAGGGGGCGCTTCAGCCCGCCGTGTCGAGCCAGATGGTCACCGGGCCGTCATTGACCAGCGACACCTGCATGTCGGCGCCGAAAACGCCGTTCTCCACCCGCACGCCGAACGACGCCATCTCAGCCGAAAAATGCGCGTAGAGGCGCTTGCCGTCGTCCGGCGCGACGGCAGTGGAGAAGCCGGGGCGATTGCCCTTGGTTTCCGCCGCCAGCGTGAACTGGCTGACGACGAGTGCCGCCCCGCCGGTGTCGTCGTCGCGGAGGATACGCAGGCTGACCACCTTGCGCGCCAGCCATTGTTTTTCGCTGTCGCCCTGCATGGCGCAGACCAGCACCAGGAGGCCGGGGCCGATCTCGCCGATGATGGCGCCGTCCACCGTGACGGAGGCGGAGGAGACGCGTTGGATAAGCGAGCGCATGCGATTGTGCGGGAGGTTTGGGGGTGGGGAAAAGCTGGGAGAATTTTTTTTGAAGGGACGGTACTCCACCTTCTCCCCGTTGAGGAGAAGGTGGATGAGCGCGCAGCGCCGAGACGGATGGGGGCGCTGGAAGGAGCGAGGGGACTACGGGGCCAGTGGGATCTAGCGAAATTTCGATCAGGCATATCGAAGGTGGTGACGCCGTCTATCGGCTGCCGCGCGGAATAAAATGAAACAAGCTGCTGCTCTCACTATCAGCACCGTCACCGTCTCGCCATCGCGGCGTCGTGTAACCACCTCCACTAGGATCGTACTTCAGTTCCTGCAACCGCCAAGGGCATGCTGACTTCAATCGAGAAAAGTAGACACGTACGCGTGGAACCTCCCCCCTCGCAGGGGAGTGTTTTCCTTGACCAAAGAAGGTAGTTTGGGGATCAGGATTGTACTTCTGCTTCAGACTGGCGTGTGGCAGTGAAAGCACGAATATCGAGCGTAAATCCCGTTGCTGCCCGCCGGATGACGGGCGATTGTCGTAGTAGAAGTGAACTAAGATCGACGTTGAAATGGCTGCGACGGTTGCGCCATCTTCAAATGCAATCTCTAGATGTGGTTCGACCCCGGCACGGAGGCGGACAGTTTTCCCATCGCGCCCGAGGAATTCCGCGTCCATAGGAAGCTGTGACTGCTGGAGTGTATCCCTTGTGTTCTCAGTAGATGCCTTTGCGTCAACGAGTAATGCCTGCGGGAAAACTCCAAAGGCGGCAGGAAACCATCGAACTCTCTTGTAGTCGATAAAGCCAGCATAGCGCTTGTTGATCGGGTAAAATTCGGCGACTTCAAGGGCATACTGAACAATGTCTTCTGCCAAAACGATGACCTCTGTATCGCTTGCAGCTTCTGTCTTATCAAAAATCTGCTTAGCCTCCCAGGAGTACTCTTGGATAGCTTGGACAACTACCCTAAGAGTTGATTTTTCGATTGCTTCAATTTGATCCAAACCCAGAATTCGGTAATCTTGATGCACTCGATACCCCTGCTATTCTGCGGCTTGCTGCAATTGCTCAGACAAGAAGTTAATAAATCGCTTCTCGGAAGAATTTATGTGTTTTTCTGAAATATCTATTCCGACGTATTTCCCCCCCAATTTCAATGCAGCGATGCCGGTTGTTCCACTTCCAGAAAACGGATCCAGACAGACCCCCCCTAATGGAAGCGTTGCAGAGAGGCACCATTCTGCCAGCCTTACGGGCATTGTTGCTAGATGCCCGGTTGTGTTCGGACCTACGCCAAAAGCTTGCACATCACCAGGATTTTTCCCTTTTGGGTGATTGCGGAAGACGTTGTCCTTGCGCTGAACTTCCATCGATTCATCAAATTGACTGTCAAGCTGGAGTAGCTCCTTCAACCGCAACCAAGTGTCAGGAGGTGGCAATCGTGCTCCGATTTCATCGGTCCGGAAATAGTGACGTACTCGTTCAAATGGTTGATCTAGCTCGGATGCTATCTTGCCAATAGTGGTCTTACGCTTAGTCAGGTAACCTCGGAGATATGATGCTAGCGTTACGGCATCGGGAGCATTGGGCCTAACATCAATCTCCTTGTACCCATCGATGGTCGCTCGATGGCGAGGCGAACTGAGCCATCGGCGTAATTCGCTGGCACCAGCCGTAAAGCCGCGGTTTCCACCGTTTAGCGCCCTAACGCGCTCCTTATTGTCATCCGTTTTATGGGGAACGCGGATAGCGTCCAAGTCGAAGTAATACCTCTCGCCCTTTGAGAATAAAAACACAGGTTCCCAATTATTAGCCAACCTGTCATCTGCACTCGTTGGCATTCCGTTTGGCTTGTGCCAAACGACAGAGTTGCGCAACCACCAACCCTGCTCTTGGAGAGCGATCGCCACCCGGAACGGAACCAGCGCGAGTTGTTTGTTGCGTTTCCAGCCAGTAGACGGTGGGCGACCACCCTCAGTGCTGATGCCGCTTAGGTATTTATCTCCTAGATTGAGCCAAACAGTACCTTTTGAACGCAGTTTGGGTTTTATTAATTCAAACGTTTTGACGATTTGCTCGACGTAGGCATCAAGCTCAACTTCGTCACCGATTTGCCGCGTCTCTTTATAGTCTCTTACCCCCCAATAGGGTGGTGAAGTCAGGCATGTATCAACGGAGTTGTCAGGTAGTCGTCCGAGGACCTTCAACGCGTCGTTGCAAATTAGGGCATATCGATCATGGTTAATACGAGCCATACGCCTAATGGAATGCCAAGTTTCGTTGTTCGCTAGCATGTGTCCCCCACAAGCCTTACAAAGTAGGCAGTGCGAATCGTAGCCGAAGTGGCTTGGGAACAAAAGAGGAACGTGTGTTGCCTCTCCAGTTTTTTGCTACGCTTGTCGATCGCTACCCCCTCAATCCCCCATCTTCAGCGCCTCGATGAACGCCGCCTGGGGGATGTCGACCTTGCCGAACTGGCGCATGCGCTTCTTGCCCTCTTTCTGCTTCTCGAGCAGCTTGCGCTTGCGGGTGACGTCGCCGCCGTAGCATTTTGCCGTCACGTCCTTGCGCAGGGCGGAAATGGTCTCGCGGGCGATGATGCGGCCGCCGATGGCCGCCTGGATCGGGATCTTGAACATGTGCTGCGGGATCAGCTCCTTCAGCTTCTCGCACATCACCCGGCCGCGCTTTTCCGCTGCCGAGCGGTGGACCAGCATGGAGAGCGCGTCGACCGGCTCATCATTGACCAGGATCGACATCTTCACCAGGTCGCCCTCGCGGTAGTCGGTCAAGTGGTAGTCGAAGGAGGCGTAGCCTTTGGAGATCGACTTCAGGCGGTCGTAGAAGTCGAACACCACCTCGTTGAGCGGCAGGTCGTAGACCAGCATGGCGCGCTTGCCGACATAAGAGAGGTCGGCCTGCACGCCGCGGCGGTCCTGGCAGAGCTTCAGGATGGAGCCGAGATAGTCGTCGGGGGTCAAAATGGTGGCGCGGATCCACGGCTCCTCGATGGCCTCGATCTTGACGAGGTCGGGCATGTCGGCAGGGTTGTGCAGCTCCTTCACGGTGCCGTCGGTGAGGCGCATGCGGTAGACGACGCTCGGCGCGGTGGCGATGAGGTCGAGGTCGAACTCGCGCTCCAGCCGCTCCTGGATGATCTCCAGATGCAGCAGGCCGAGGAAGCCGCAGCGGAAGCCGAAACCCAAGGCAGCGCTGGTCTCCATCTCGAAGGAGAAGCTGGCGTCGTTGAGGCGCAGCTTGCCCATGGCGGCACGCAAATCCTCGAAGTCGGCGGCGTCGACCGGGAACAGGCCGCAGAACACCACCGGCTGCGCCGGCTTGAAGCCCGGCAGCGGCTTTTCGGTGGGGCGGCGGTCCTCGGTGATGGTATCGCCGACGCGGGTGTCGGCCACCTCCTTGATCGAGGCGGTGATGAAGCCGAACTCGCCGGGGCCGATCTGGTCGGCCTGCACCATCTTGGGCGTGAAGAAGCCGGTGCGCTCGACGGGATAGCGGGCGCCGGTGCCGATCATGCGGATCTGCTGGCCTTTTTTCAGCACGCCGTCGATGACGCGCACCAGCACGATGACGCCGAGATAGGCGTCGTACCAGCTGTCGACCAGCATGGCCTTGAGCGGCTTTTGGGCGTCGCCCTCGCGGGGCGGAGGGAGCTGGGTGACGATCGCCTCCAACACCTCCTCGATGCCGATGCCGGTCTTGGCCGAGATGAGCACGGCGTTGCTGGCATCGAGGCCGATCACCTCCTCGACCTGCTCCTTGATGCGCTCGGGCTCGGCGGCGGGCAGGTCGATCTTGTTCAAGACCACGACGATCTCATGGTTGGCGTCGATCGCCTGGTAGACGTTGGCCAGCGTCTGCGCCTCGACGCCCTGGCTGGCGTCGACGACCAGCAGCGAGCCTTCGCAGGCGCGCAGCGAACGCGACACCTCGTAGGCGAAGTCGACATGGCCGGGCGTGTCGATCAGGTTCAGGACGTAGTCCTGGCCGTCCTTGGCGCGGTAGTTGAGGCGCACCGTCTGCGCCTTGATGGTGATGCCGCGCTCGCGCTCGATGTCCATGTTGTCGAGCACCTGCTCCTTGCCGGCCATCTCGCGGGCGTCGAGGCCGCCGGTGAGCTGGATGAGGCGGTCGGCGAGCGTCGACTTGCCATGGTCGATATGGGCGACGATGGAGAAGTTGCGGATGTTCTTGAGCGGCGTGGTCATGGTCCGCGCCTATAACGCATTCATACGGAAAGGGAACAGGCTGTTTTGCCGCCGGGCTGCGGGATCGCGCGGGTTTCGGGCGTTTGCGCCCGCCCGGTGGCTGCGGCCCCTTCCCTTTTGCGCGCCGTCGCGCCATGTCTGGCGGATGAACCCTGACGATCCCATCCAGATCGCCGACGGCGTCGTCATCCATGCCGATGACCTCGCGGAGACTTTCATCCGGGCGTCCGGGCCGGGCGGGCAGAACGTCAACAAGGTGGCGAGCGCCGTGCAGCTGCGCTTCGACGCCGCGAATGCGCGCGGCCTGCCGGAGCGCGTGCGCGAGCGGGTGCTGGCGCTGGCCGGCCAGCGCGCCACCAAGAATGGCGTGGTGGTCATCGAGGCCGACCGCTTCCGCACCCAGGAGCGCAACCGGATCGACGCCCGCCAGCGCCTGGCGGCGCTGGTCGCCAAGGCCGCCGAGCCCCCACCGCCGCCACGCAAGAAGACAAGGCCGTCGAAGGGCGCGGTCGAGCGCCGGCTGAAATCCAAGGCCGGCCGCTCGACGGTGAAGCGGCTGCGCGGCAGGGTCAGCGACGACTGAGCCGCCGCCCGGGCGCGATCGCTTCGGGCCGGATGCGTGGATGACGAGGCTGCATATTGGGGAGGGGCGGCTCCGAACGCGGCGGGAAATTAAACATCCGGGCAGTCGGCGGGTGCGCCGGGCTTTTCATCCCGGCGATTTCAGGGCAGATTCCGCAGGCAATGCAACGGCTAGGGAGTGCCACGGCCATGGGTATGTTCGACTTCATGAAGAGCGTCGGCAAGAAGCTGGGCTTCGGCGAGGATGACGACGATGCCGCCAAGACCGAGGCGCTGAAGAAAGAATTGCAGTCGCACAATCTCGGCACCGACAAGGTCGACGTCGCGGTGAAGGGCGACAAGGTGGTGCTGAAGGGCGTGGTCAAGGACCAGTCCGCCTTCGAGAAGGCGGTCATCGCCGTCGGCAATACGCTCGGCGTCTCGGCGGTCGAGGCCGACGAGCTCAAGGTGGTGGCGCCGGAGTCGAGCCTCAAGCTCGAAAGCACCGATATGACGGCGCTCGTGAAGGCGGCGACTCCGGCCAAGGCGCCGGTGTTCTACACGGTGAAGAAGGGCGACAACCTCTGGAAGATCGCCGAGGCGCAGTACGGCAAGGGCAAGGGCGCCAAGAACACGATCATCTTCGAGGCCAACAAGCCGATGCTGACCCATCCGGACAAGATCTATCCGGGCCAGGTGCTGCGCATCCCCGACATCGAGACGGCCTGAACCGGCAGCGACGCCATTGGGGCTGATTGCAGCACCCCCTCACCGGCCCTTCGGGCCACCTCTCCCCCTGCCCGGCAGGGCTGTCCGGGGAAAGTTATTGGTGAATCGAAATGCCGCAGGCGCATGCCCCGAGAGACGGGGATTTTCCGTCTACCTTCTGGTTGTCGAGACTCAGAAAGGGACGGGGCATGCGCTTTGCA
>JAESFZ010000242.1_pt1 | contig 48890 bp, 42 predicted proteins | sample 9269561 | NCBI WGS metagenome assembly JAESFZ01 (sample SAMN14515552, study PRJNA621657) | algae metagenome | isolation source: Tildeniella nuda ZEHNDER 1965/U140 and co-occurring heterotrophs from wet... | place: Switzerland: Stansstaad, Zurih | collected 1965-01-01
AGGATGTCTGAAAAGTGTCTGGCGGTTAAAACCGCGACTACGTAAACAAAGTCTGCCTGCGCGGACGACCGCAGAGTAAGGGTTTTATAACCTGCGTAGGCAGGTTTTGTGCGTGTAGCCGCGACTTTAGTCGCCAGAGCTACACGCATCTGGACTTTTAAAACATCCTCTAAGCTTTTAGTCTCTAACATAAACTCGTCATAAGGCTAACGTCAGTACTTTTTCTAAACAAAATTTCTACACAACAAAGCTCGTCTCTTCCCCTTGTGCCGCCTGCCAACTACGAGCATCGAAGTACAAATCTTCTAGCGAGATGCTGTAGAGCGCTTCTTTGAGCTTTTGGTGGAGACGATTCCAAACGGTGAACGTAACCCAATCTTCTGCCTGTGAGCCATCAGGGGCATGGCGAGGAAGCGGGTCAACGCTTTCACCAACGGCTTCCAGAATTTGTCCTAAAGAAATGCTGGCAGGCGATCGGGCAAGTTGATAGCCGCCCTGTACGCCACGCATGGATTGCACCAGTCCAGCGCGGCGCAGTTCGATAAGCAATTTTTCGAGGTAGGGCGCGGGAAGGTCTTGACGATGCGCGATCGCTTTCACCGATGCCGGACCATACCCCGGTTGCAAGGTTAGATCGAGTAGCGCTTTCACACTGTAATGTCCGCGAGTCGTTAATTTCATGAGAAGAGAGGAGTGAGGAGTGAGAAGAGAGGAGTGAGGGGAGAAAGTTTTGAGTTAATGCTAACCACTGGTGACTGACCACTGACCAAACTTTCATCCTTCAGCCTTTAGCCTTTAGCCTTTTAACTTTTAACTCTCCCATTCTTTAGCTTGACAGTTGCATCGACAGCATCGACTGAAGCAAGTCGCTCACTCCAGCACCAGATCAGGCAAACTTGAGGTTGCCCCTCGTCTAAGGTGCCTGCTTCATGCCTCGCAAATCCAAGCTATCGTCCTGGCTACCCAATTTGAACTATCAGGTTTGGGTTCTGGCAGCGGGACGGTTGCTATCTCAGACAGGATCAGGATTCACGCTGTTCTACGCGCCGATCTTTTTCGTTAATCAGGTGGGCTTATCGGCGACACAAGTTGGCATTGGCTTGGGCAGTGCGTCGATTTCAGGCGTGGTGGGTCGTTTGTTAGGTGGGTCGTTTGCCGATTCGCAGTTCTGGGGACGACGACGAACGCTGCTGCTGTCTGCGATCGTGTCCGCGATCGCCTCGATCGTCCTTGCCATCTCCAGCGATTTTCCGGTCTTCGTGGCAGGCAATTTGCTGATGGGCTTAGGCATTGGCTTGTATTGGCCCGCGAATGAGGCGATGGTAGCGGATTTAACGGCACCCGCACAACGTAATGAGGCGTTTGCGTTGACGCGCCTGAGCGACAGTCTAGGCTTAGGTTTGGGTGTTGTGCTCGGTGGATTGTTGGTTGGTGCAACGGGTGCCTATCGAGCGCTGTTTGTCATTGATGCCGTCTCGTTTTTGGTGCTGTTTGCGGTGGTGTATTGGGCGATCGCCGAGTCTCATCAAGCGACAGGGGAACATAGAGCGATCAGGGACTGGCAGCAGGCATTGCGCGATCGTCGTTTGCTCACCTATGCCGTTGCCAATGTGCTGTTTACAACCTATCTGGTTCAGATCAACAGCACGATGCCGCTGTACTTCACGAATTTTCTCGCTGATTTGCCCGGTGGCTTCTCGCCACCGACTCTGAGTGCTCTATTCACCTGGCACATGGTTGTGTCTGTCCTCTGCCAATTACCCGCAGCCCGACTGCTTAACCGTTTTAGCCGCGCGTGGGGACTCACGCTGTCTGCCATACTGTGGGGTGTGGGCTTTGTACTGGTATGGGTGACGGGCGTTGTCTCCTCATATCATTTGCTGTGGGCAATCCTGGCATTAGGTGTATTGGCGCTGGCAACGGTTGCCTATATGCCATCAGCGTCATCAATCACGGTTGAACTGGCACCAGAGTCTCTGCGTGGCGTTTACCTGGCAGTTAATTCGCAGTGCTGGGCGATCGGCTCGTTCATTGGTCCACCATTGGGCGGTTGGGCGTTGGATCAATCACCGTTTGTTGCCCACAGTTTGTGGCTTGGGTTAACGCTCAGTGTTGGTATCGTCATTCTGGTTTTGCAGGAACTCGATCGCGTGATGAAACAGTCAAAGCATTGAGATCGAGATCCCCGACTTCTTCAAGAAGTCGGGGATCTGGTGGCGTAATGCCTCAGCGTCGTCGCTCTTGCAGTTTGCGATAAACCGCTTTTAGATCGACGTTGTGGTGAGCCAGTGCAACGAGCGTATGGTAGAACAGATCAGCCACTTCACCCGCGATCGCGTCCGGGTCGTCATCTTTACATGCCATCACCACTTCAGCCGTTTCTTCACCAATTTTTTTGAGAATCTTATTGTCTCCATCCGCCAGTAGCTTCGAGGTGTAGGAGCTTTCGGAGGGACGATCGCGGCGATCGCAAATCACCTCAAAGACCTGCGACAGCATATCGGCAGGCGGCGCTGAAACTGAACCATTCAGGCGATGAAAGCAACTTCGCTCTCCGGTATGGCAGGCAATTTCACCGATCTGCTCGACTCCAACCAGCAGGGCATCGCTATCGCAGTCATAACGAATCGAGTGAACCTTCTGAAAATGCCCAGAGGTTTCGCCTTTGTGCCAGAATGCCTGACGCGATCGACTCCAGAACCAGGTTTCGCCCGTGTCCAGCGTTTTTTGCAACGAGTCCCGATTCATCCATGCCATCATCAGCACGGTGCCGTCCAGGTAATCCTGTACAATTGCCGGAACCAAACCGCGATCGTCGTAGCGAATCGTTTCTACCGGAACTGATTGCTGTAAAGCCATTGTCTCAAACGCCCCTATAGTCGATGTCTTCATCTTACCGACTGTTGGTATCCCAATGATGCAGGTTAAAGTTCCACCCATTAAGTGTCAGGGCATTAAAACAAAGCTTGTGCCCTTCATTTTGAGTCAAATTCAATGGGTTGAAGTAGTAGAATCTCGATGGATTGAACCCTTTTTAGGGTCAGGTGTTGTGGCATTTAATTTAGCACCCAAACGCGCCTTATTAACTGATAGTAATCAGCATATTATTGCGTTTTATCAAGGTATTCAGAGTGGTGAGATCGATCGAAAAATAGTATGCGAATTCTTACAAGAACAAGGGGATCAGCTTCTTAAGTTTGGAGCTGATTACTACTATGAAGTGCGCGATCGCTTCAACCAGTTTGCTTCACCGCTAGACTTCCTCTTTCTCAACCGCGCTTGTTTCAATGGTTTAATGCGATTCAACAGTAAAGGTGGTTTTAATGTTCCTTTTTGTCGCAAACCGCAGCGCTTTGCCCAAAGCTACATCACCAAAATTGCCAATCAAGTTGACTGGATCGCCAAGCAAATAGAAGGCAAAGATTGGGAATTTCGGGTTGCAAACTGGCAAGAAACGCTGGCTGAAGCGCGATCGGATGATTTCATCTATCTCGATCCGCCCTATATCGGTCGCCATACCGATTATTACAATGCCTGGAATCAAGCAGAAGCGGAAACATTAGCGATAGTAACAAAACAGCTTTCCTGTGGTTTCGCCGTGTCCATGTGGCTTGAAAATCAGCATCGTCAAAACAGCCATATTCAAGAATGCTGGTCAGGTTTAGAGATGCGCGTTTGTCAGCATTTCTATCATGTCGGGTCTAGAGAAAAGCTGCGTGGAGCGATCGCAGAAGCGCTACTCATCAAACCGGGTTTCTCCGTCAGTATTGATCAGTCATTACCAGTCGAGTTAGGGACGATCGCAACACCACCCTATTCCAGCTAAAATTAGAGGACTCCAGTTGCGTTTGGTCAGGCTATGGTTACTACTCCAGGTGCGCCCATTACCCAAACACCTGTCACTCAGGCAGTAGCGCCAATCGTCACCTGGGAAGCGTTACCCGACGACGTGCCTTTAGATGATGAACCCGTGGAAAATACAGGTCAACCGCTGCTGGCAGGGGCGCTCCGTGAGTCTCTTGAGTTAGCTGGGTTCATTCAGCCAGAGATGCTCATTGCGTCTAACTTTGGGCTGTGTGCAACCGTGAATGGCGATCTGGTCATCAAAGCACCCGATTGGGTTTATGTGCCCTCTGTATCAACGCTAGAAGCCGATCGTCGCAGCTACACGCCCAATCTACAAGGGGCAACGCCGATCGTGGTGATGGAGTTTTTGTCTCACAAAGACGGCGGCGAATATTCGGTGAAGCGCACCTTTCCGCCCGGAAAATGGTTTTTCTACGAACAAATCCTCAAAATTCCGGTTTACGTGATTTTTGAGCCAGCCGAGGGACTGCTGGAAGTACATCAGCTAACCGCAGGACGGTATGAACTGCAACCCCCAACGCCAGAGAATCGCGTCTGGCTGGCTGAGATGGGGCTATTTTTAGGCATTTGGCAGGGTGCAAAAGAAGAACGCACAGGCTACTGGCTACGCTGGTGGGATGAAGCCGGAAATTTGTTACCCTGGGCAGTCGAGCAGATTGAGCAAGAGCGCCAGCGAGCGGAGCAGGAAAGCCAACGAGCGGAGCAGGAAAGCCAACGGGCAGAACAGGAATACCAACGGGCAGAGCAAGAACGCCAGCGGGCAGAGGAAGAACGCCAGCGGGCAGAGAGATTGGCAGAGTATTTGCGATCGCAGGGCATCAACCCAGATTCTCTCTAAACGAAGCTTCTTACACTCCTTTGTTACGCCAACAGCTAAGATAGAATTGTTAAGGCTTCTTTACCAGATTTGACGCGACTTTTTGGGAAAGCTTTTGAAAGAAGTGCCTAACGCTGTCCCAAAGGCTGCATCGCTCAGCTCAGCAAACAGTCCGTTAAGCTGGATGATGCATATTCAGCGCTCTCAGCTCTTAGTCCATCAGTTCTTGTCTCACGTCCCTTTCGATATCCCCTCCCTACGGAACCCGTTATGACTCTCCCTATTCGCAACGTTGCGATCATTGCTCACGTTGACCACGGCAAAACCACCCTTGTGGATGCGCTCTTGAAGCAGGCAGGCACCTTTCGTGAAGGAGAAGAGGTTCCAGACTGCGTGATGGATTCCAACGACTTGGAGCGGGAGCGAGGCATTACAATTCTGTCGAAAAATACGGCAGTGCGCTACAAAGATACCCTGATCAATATTGTGGATACACCCGGACACGCTGACTTCGGTGGTGAAGTCGAACGGGTGCTGGGCATGGTGGATGGCTGCCTTCTCATTGTGGATGCCAACGAAGGACCGATGCCACAGACGCGCTTTGTGCTGAAAAAAGCGTTAGAGAAAGGTTTACGCCCGATCGTCCTTGTCAATAAAATCGATCGCGAACGCGCCAATCCCCACACGGCTGTCGATAAAGTGCTGGATCTGTTCCTTGAGCTTGGTGCGGATGACGATCAGTGCGAGTTTCCCTATCTGTTTGCATCCGGTCTCGCTGGCTTTGCGAAGGATAAGCTGGAAGACGAGTCGGTGGATATGCAGCCGCTGTTTAATGCCTTCTTGCGCCATGTGCCACCACCCGTTGGCGATCCCGAAAAGCCTTTGCAGCTACAGGTGACCACGCTCGATTACTCCGACTACCTCGGTCGCATCGTGATTGGCAAAATCCACAACGGCACGATTCGAGCCGGACAGCAAGCCGCGCTGGTGACGGAAAGTGGCGCGATCGTCAAAACCAAAGTCTCCAAGCTTATGGGCTTTGAGGGGCTGAAGCGAATCGATATCGAATCGGCATCCGCAGGCAATCTCGTGGCAGTCGCAGGCTTTGCCAACGCCAACATTGGTGAAACGATTACTGATCCCAACGATCCACAAGCATTACCGCTGATCAAAGTCGATGAACCCACGTTGCAGATGACCTTCTCGGTCAATGACTCGCCCTTTGCCGGACAGGAAGGCAAGTTAGTCACATCTCGACAGGTGCGCGATCGGCTCTTCCGCGAATTGGAAACAAACGTAGCTCTTCGCGTCGAAGAAACCGACTCGCCCGACAAGTTTCTGGTGTCTGGACGGGGTGAACTCCACCTGGGCATCTTAATTGAGACCATGCGACGTGAAGGCTACGAGTTTCAGGTGTCGCAGCCACAGGTGATTTACCGCGAAGTCAACGGTCAGCCCCGTGAACCGTTTGAAACCTTGGTTTTGGATATACCCGAAGAAGCCGTGGGTAGCTGTATTGAGCGGCTCGGTCAGCGCAAGGGCGAAATGCAAGATATGCAGGTGGGTGTTGCCAATCGGACGCAACTGGAATTTGTCGTTCCCGCACGAGGGCTGATTGGCTTCCGGGGTGAATTTATGCGCCTGACTCGTGGTGCTGGCATCATGAACCACAGTTTCCTGGAGTACCGTGCTATTAGCGGCGAGATTGAAACCCGGCGCAATGGAGTGCTGATTTCCTTTGAGGAAGGCGTTTCTACCGTTTATGCCATGCAGAATGCCGAAGACCGGGGTGTGTTCTTTATCATTCCTGGCACTCGCGTTTATAAAGGCATGATTGTGGGCGAACACAACCGCAACCAGGATCTGGAACTCAACATCTGCAAGAGTAAGCAGTTGACCAACCACCGCGCCTCTGGTGGCGAAGAACTGGTGCAACTACAGGCTCCGGTCGATATGAGCCTTGAGCGTGCTCTAGAGTACATCGGTTCTGACGAGCTGCTCGAAATTACGCCTCAGTCAATCCGCCTGCGGAAAGTTGATAAGGTAAAGAAGATGGCAGGAAGAAAGTAAGTATAAAGGCTAAAGGATAAAGTATAAAAGCAATTCTTTTTAGCCCTCATACTTCATCCTTTAGCCTTTCTTGCTTACGCGTGATTAAATTCACGATTAGACGATCGCGCCGGGTCAAAGCCCTCATTTCGCACTCGTCGTCGGAGATCGCCTGCATCGGGAGACGCTCTCACGGCATCGTCGGGGCTAATTTTGCCCAGCAGTACGAGATCGCAAAGCGCCTGGTTCATCACCTGCATCCCCTGGTTGGTATCGGTTTCCATCAGTTGGAACGCATCCGTTTCTTGACCTTTCAGCAAGTAATCTTGCATGGCTGGTGTGTTGATCAAGATTTCGTGGACGGCTGTACGTCGTCCATCGGTGGTCGGGATTAACTGCTGCGCGACGATCGCCACCAATGATTCAGTAATCTGCACCCGCATGGCTGGCTGCTCATCGGGGTTGTAGATGTTCAGTAGACGATTAAGAGAATTGATTGCATTCCGAGTATGCAGCGTTCCTAAAACTAAGTGACCTGTTTGAGCCGCTTTGAGGGCAGTCTCAACGGTCGTGCGATCGCGCATTTCCCCAATGAGGATGACATCTGGATCTTCCCGCAGTACAGCCCTTAGTGCCTGATTAAATTCGTGGGTATGCAGCCCTACTTCCCGCTGACTAATCAGACACTTCTGCGACGGATGAACATACTCAATAGGGTCTTCAATGGTGACGACGTGCCTCGTCATGCTTTCATTCAAGTGACGCAACATTGCCGCTAGCGTGGTTGACTTCCCTGACCCAGTTGGTCCCGTAATGAGAATCAAGCCCTGCGGTTGGCTCACTAAATACTTCAGGACTTCTGGCAAACCCAACCCCTCGATCGACGGCACTTCAAGCGAGATCAGTCGCAGCACGATCGCGCCACCCGTTAGCGTCTCAAAGCAGTTCACCCGACAGCGCAGAAAGCCTGGATAGAAAATAGCGGTATCCAGTTCCTTATTGTGCTCAAATTCTTGCTGCTGCTTAGGCGATAAAATTTCGGCGAGATAGGCTTCAAAGACTTCAGGCGTGACCTTCAACTGATCCCGTGGCTGTACCATCTGCCCTCGGACGCGGAATCTAGGCAATTCACCAATGCGAATATGAATGTCAGAAGCCTGTCTGGCATGGGCATCACGAACCATCTGTTCGATCGAACTAGTCTCTTTGGATCGCCCTTGCACAGCCATTGAAAGGGGCGGTGGCGGCGGTGCGCTTGGTGCTTGATCGTGGGGGCGGGGTGCGGGTGAGCCGGACATTGGTATCTCTCTGGTAGGTCTTTCGTTATGCAGAGCCATCATACTGGCTCAATTCAGTTCAACTTATTGCAGTTTGGGTAAGCTAGCCTAGAGATGGCTAGCAATCTCGCCAATACAAACTGAGTCTTTACTAGCACGCCTGACAAATATCCACTCATTGTATCGAGTAACCTCTCAGTGATCCGTCTTTTTAGTACTTTTGTTACTAGATTAAGTCGTCACACCTAAGAGTAAAGAAGCGATTGCAGCTACTGGAATGTCCGGTTTAACCTCTATCTACCTGCAATGCTCTAATTTGCTTGCGTTCAACCAGCTAAAAACTTACTTTAACTTGAGTGCGTCTAGCGTAGCAATTTTGATGAATACTGCAAAACAAATTGCTGACTGGCTAGAATCCCACTGGGTCACGCCTGCTTATAGTGGCTGGCTGTTGAGCAGTCTGGCGCTCTTTTTCTTCGTTTCTGCAACAAATACGCTGGCGGGTTGGCTTTATGTCATCAGCGGGATTAGTTTCGCACTGCTGGCAATTGCAGCGATTTTACCCGAACGCACGCTACGTGGCATCCAGATTCAACGTCGCCTCATTAATCCTGTGAGCGTTGGCGAGCCACTAACCGTTGAGTTGATTTTGGCGAATACGACCAAACAACCGAAGACCTTGATTCAGATACAGGATCTACTCCCTTTTGTGATGGCTCCGATCGTATCAGCGGCGATCGAAACGATTGCACCACACAGCACCCATCACTGGTGTTATCACCAGACCGTGCAACGTCGTGGTATCTACCGCTGGCAAACCGTTAACGTGAGAACGGCTGCACCGTTGGGGCTGTTTTGGTGTCGTCGATCGCAAACAGTCCCGGCGATCGCGGTTGTCTATCCGACCGTCTTACCGCTGACGCAGTGCCCGTTGATTGATGAAATGGGTCGTAACGCGGATGTATTGTTTAGCCGCGATCGCCGTGCTCACACTGCCAGTGAAGGCTTAACACGATCGCTGCGTCCCTATCGTTGGGGCGATCCTATCCGCTTTGTCCACTGGCGTACTAGTGCCCGCTACGGTGAACTGCGAGTGCGTGAGCTGGAAACCTTGACCAGTGAGCAAGAGCTTATCATTTACCTGGATAGCGCGATGCCCTGGCAAACCTACGGTGGTTCAGAGGTAGCCGAACCGTTTGAGCAAGCGGTTATCGCAGCCGCCTCTCTTTACTTCTATGCACTGCACCGCAAGCTTAACGTCAAAGTGTGGACAGCAGGCACAGGCATGATCCAGGGCAGTCAAGCCGTACTCGAAGCCTTGGCAGCCGTGCAGGCGGGCGAAGATGTCCGAGCCGATCGGCTACCAGATGCGCCCCTGCTTTGGCTCACTCAGAATTCTCTTGGTTTGGCGACCTTGCCGCCCGGCAGTCGTTGGTTGCTATGGACAAGCGCACAACAGGAGCAGCCAGTCTTAGATAGTCTAGGTTTGTTAATGCAACCTGATCAATCGCTACAGCTACAGCTTCAAAAAGCCTTGGGGACGCAACTTCAGAGCAGATAAGGGGGAGTCGCGCTATGGTTGTAAACTGGCTGATGGAGACGAATGCAAGCTTGAGCTTTGTGATCGAGCCACTGATCACTCTTGATGCCGCGATCGATCGCACCGCTTCATCGCCCTCTCATTGAGAAAGGCAATTCAAAGAGAAAGGCAATTCAAAATGTACGTATTGATTGGGGGCGCGGGCTTAGTTGGACTGGGGTTAGCGCAGCGGTTACTCGATTTAGGACATACGGTAGCGATGATCGATATTGACCCGATCGCCTGTCGTTATGCCCGCGAACAGCTAGGTGTCATGGCGTTTGAAGGCAGTGCGGTAAATACAGAAGTGCTGCTCGAAGCTGGTGTTCGCAAGGCAGATGCACTGGCAGCAGTCTTACGCAACGATGCTTTAAACCTGGCGATGATCATGCTGGCAAAGCACAATGGTGTTCACCATATTCTCGCCAGAATGCGGCATCGAGACTTTGCTGAACCCTATCGCATTGCTGGTGCAACGCACATCGTTAACGCGATCGACCTGGCAGTGTCAACGATGGCGAACGCGATCGAGTACCCCCAAGTAGAATCCATGATGCACTTTGAGCAGGGGCAGATTGAGGTACTGAAACTCGCTATCCCTGAGAAGTGCAATGTGGTCGATCGCAGCGTGGCAGAAATCGCCCAGGATCGTCGCTTTCCATCTGGTTCACTCATCATTGGCTACCAGCCGCATCCGCAAATGGCTCTTGCGATCCCCAATGGCAACACAGTACTGGAGGCAGGTTCAACCATCCTTGTGGTCACCAAACCGGGTTCAATGCGCGAGATGATTGACTTTATTGAAGGTTAAACACCGATTGAGGCACAGACTCACACAAGGGCACTAATGGTAAAGACGCTCTTCAAGCCAGATCTGGACTTCTGCTTCAGATTCCAGGTAGGCTGTTTGTCCAGTGAGTGGATCATAGACTGTCCACCAGGTTTGCCCCGTTTGATCGAGTGTCTGCCGCACTTCCGGTTCAGCCTGTGTGGATCGGTAGGGACCAAACCCAAGCGGTTGGTTGAGCAAGCGCCAGAGTGTTTGCCAAACGTGGGTACGTGCGGTCGATCGCTCACACAGAAGCTTTAAACGTCGCTCCAGATATTCCACTTGATTCTCGTAATCCAGACTGCTAGACCGACGGTTTAGCAGCGATCGCCACCACCGATCTAGATAGCCGATCAGCGGAGAATGAATCGTCTGCGGTTCTACGATGTCTGGAAGCAGTTCTAGTTCTTTGTAAGCTTGCCATTGCGATTTCATCACAACGCTCCATAAAGTCTCTTGAGTACATGAAGCGCGTTCCTTCGGGGCTTTCCCTACTTCCGTCCCTCCTTGAACGGATACAGCAGTTTGTTTAGCGTGCGATGCAAAAGCATTGCAGAAGTGTTCCATAACCTCTACAACCCATACACCCCACAGACCTGAGCTAAGATTGCTACGGCTTGCCTAACTGTTGGTTTTAAGCGGAGAGATGAACGATTTTATCTTTTTGCAGAAACATCAAGCTGGGCAAAAGAGTGTCTAAATTTTCTGAATCTCTTGGATCCCTGAGTAACAATCAAATGTTACTTATTTGCCCTGGTAGTTTTCTTCAATCCAAAGTCGGAGTTCTGCTTCGGAATCTGCATACACCACTTGACCAGTCTGGGGATCAGAGGCAACCCACCAGCGATCGCGCCCGTCCGCAATTTCAACTACTTGCAGAGCCGAACCACCAAAAATCTTGTCTGTAAGATACTGAGTCAGTGTTTGCCACCAGTTGCCACCCAAGGCAACATCAAGCGGCGTTTTTGGTTCAACCTGCCGTTTTTCTTGCTCTAACAGCACGACCAGATTGGCGTTGTTGGTTGCTCTGGCGATCGCTAGACGGTGGTTCAGAGAAGCCATGATGCTGTCTTGGTGCTTCTCCAGGGTGCGGCGGTTGTGGAGATGAAGTGCATTAGTCATAGTAATAGTGTTCCGAGTAATAGTGTTCCGAAAATGTACAGTTGACGCAGAGACTAAAATCTCTACATTTACAACTATAAGATTTTTTCTGTATTGAAAGCTACAGTTTCAACGTTTGTTGACATTTTGATTCTATACCTCTAGGCATCCTGGTAAGAACGGGGTGCAGGGAGGGGTGGAACCCCCTTCGGCTTGAGCGCTCAGGTCGAAAGCTGGCTGGGGCAACGCTCCTACACCCTTTTGATCCCACTATCCCAAGCTCTGTGGCGACAGCTAAGTAGCTGGGTGAAATTAAACGTAGGATGTGTTAGGCATAGCCGTAACGCATCAAAACCTTTAGCAGCATGGGTTACGCTTCGCTTTTCTTGAATGCCGAAGGCTATACCCATCCGACGCAGATTTTATATTTAATTGAACCTTCCTACTTATAAATTACTTATAAATAGACGAGAGCTGGAGTACTCGATCGGTTTTGCCTGCTAACGATCTTTCCTGCTCAGACAGCTAGGCGAACGGAGACAGATCTGATAGGGTTTTGAGGAAAATCTTGGAGAGTGAAGTGCAATGGGGGCATTGAAAGGACGCGATTTGCTGAGTTTGGCAGATCTGACGAGAGAAGAACTACAGGAAATTTTGCAGTTGGCAGCTCAGCTGAAGGCAGGAACGCTAAAGCCGAAGTGCGAGAAAATCCTGGGACTGTTGTTCTACAAAGCGTCTACCCGCACCCGTGTTAGCTTTACAGCCGCCATGTATCAACTGGGTGGACAAGTGTTGGACTTAAACCCCAATGTGACGCAAGTGGGGCGCGGAGAACCAATCTCTGACACCGCACGAGTGCTCGATCGCTACCTCGACATTCTGGCAATTCGCACGTTCGACCAGCATGACCTCGAAGCCTTCGCCCGCTATGCCACCATTCCGATCATCAATGCCCTCACCGATCTGGAACATCCCTGTCAGGTTCTGGCTGATCTACAAACGATACAGGAGTCTTTCAACTCATTGTCTGGTCTTACCCTGGCATATATGGGAGACGGGAACAATATGGCGCATTCCCTCATGCTGGGCTGCGCGATGGCAGGTATCAATGTGCGTATTGCCTCACCGCCAGAGTATCGTCCGCTAGATGTGGTTGTGCAGAAGGCAGAGGCGATCGCTAATGGTAAAACTGAAATCATCGTTACAACCGATCCGATCGTCGCGATCAATGGTGCTCAGGTTGTTTACACTGATGTCTGGGCAAGCATGGGGCAAGAAGCGTTAGCAGAAACTCGCATTCCCATTTTTCAGCCTTATCAGGTTAGCGAGGTACTGCTCAGCCATGCTGCTAAAGAGGCGATCGTGCTCCACTGCCTGCCTGCCCATCGCGGTGAGGAAATCACTGACGCTGTAATCGAAGGACCCCAATCTCGCGTCTGGGATCAAGCCGAAAACCGGATGCACGCGCAGAAAGCACTGCTAGCAAGTTTGTTGGGAATCGCCTGAGTCAAAAGGGCGGGTGTAGACCCAACAGTGTATTTGGTCTACAGAAGGACATTTTTGGGGGGCACTTTAGTTTTTGGTTGTCCAGAGCGAGACGTGTCTTGCGCTGAAAATCGCTTGGGATGACCTGAAGCAAGATGGTCTGCGATCGCCCACTTTAATGCCGTGACGGTTAAAAATATCTCATTTTGTAAAATGCTTTGCAGTTTAAAGTGTTAGCCGCTATCTATAGTAGTAACACTGAGAGAACAACGCTATATACAGCGTTTGCCTGGAGCTTCGCTCTACATTTAAGTGTACCGCCTAGCACATTTTGAGTGTATCGCTTAGCTTAATGGCTTCTCTAGGTGATAAACACATCTGTCACTCATAAACCATTAGCCACGGAACGAAAACGATGAGTTATCAACAGCAACTGACTCCCTGGGTGATTCACAAGCTCCTACCCAACTTAAAGCATCTCACGATTATTCGGTTTCGTCGTCGTCCTGACGCTGAAGCCTATCTGAAGGTTTTAATACAGTCTCAGCCTTACTCTCAGTTCGCTATTACCTTTGATTCTGGAGAGGGCAGCTTTGCTACTCAAGCTGAAGCGTAATGTTTCATTCGTAACGCTTTGGGAGGGTGGTGTTGGAACAATTGAATCGATGTAAATGCTGTGTGCGATCGACAGCGCTTCCATACTGTTGTGCTCGCCTGTGTCAAAATAAAGACCGCTATCAGTGGTGGTTATGGCAGGATTGGATGAGCAAGACAGTCACTCAACTCTCGGTAATTTGATTGCCCGACGGATTGCCGAGAGTTCTCAACAACGCCTAACCTTTGCTGACTACATGGAGCTGGCATTGTACCATCCAGAGCATGGATACTATGCTACTAACGCTACCGTGATTGGTGCCAGCGGCGACTTTTTTACATCACCCCACTTGGGTGCAGATTTTGGTGAATTGTTAGCTGAACAATTTGTCCAAATGTGGGACATTCTACAGCGTCCAGCCCACTTTACACTGGTTGAAATGGGTGCCGGACAGGGATTGCTAGCGGGTGACATCCTGCGCTACCTGCAGCGTCAATATCCTGAGTTTCTGCGATCGCTCGAATATATTATTGTTGAGCGCGCTGCTGCACTCATCGCCGAGCAGCAGCGACAGTTGAAAGCATTAGCGGACAGCGGCATCCGGCTACATTGGCGTAGCCTTGAAGCTATTCCCCCGCACTCCATCACTGGCTGCTTTTTCTCAAATGAGTTGGTGGATGCATTTCCAGTGCATCAAGTGACGCTGATGTCGGGGCAATTGCAAGAGCTGTATGTCACCACACTTCATGGCGAGACGGACAGGGAGAAAGAACCTATTCAGTTTGACGAGGTAAGCGGCTCATTGTCAACACCAGGTCTAGTAAACTATTTTGAGCTGGTAGGCATTGATTTAGCCGCTCGATCTTATCCCGATGGGTACCGTAGTGAAGTCAATTTAGCCGCCCTGGATTGGATGCATCTGGTTGCAGACCGCCTTCAAAGGGGCTATGTTTTGACGATCGACTACGGTTATACAAGCGCTTGTTACTACAGCCTCACTCGCACAGAGGGCACGTTACAGTGTTACTACCAGCACACACACCATTCAAACCCATACATTCATGTTGGGCGGCAAGATATCACTGCCCACGTTGATTTCACTGCCCTAGAACGACAAGGTGAAATTTCTGGACTAAGTACGATCGGTTTAACCCAGCAAAGCCTTTTTCTGATGGCATTGGGTTTGGGCGATCGCATTGTTGCTCTTAGCCAAACCACTGCCAGCGATACGCTGACAATACAAGCCATACTCCAGCAGCGCAATGCTTTACATCTGCTCATTAACCCGATGGGTTTGGGAGGCTTTGGTGTGTTAGTACAGTCCAAAGGGCTAACCAGTTCAGAAAGTGTCTATCGGCTGAAAGGGTTGAGCGGGTCGTTAGGTTAGTCTGAGAAAACACAACTCAGAAAGCACAACGGTCGAAGCAAGTAAACAATCAGCGTTGTGATGCAGCATTCACTAAATAGTCGCCAAGCAATAGGACAAATTTCGCCCGCTTTGTCGTGCACGGAATCGAATCGTCTGATGAACGAAGGGCTTGGCTTTCAACCTAATCTTAGTGGTGACTGGAACCGACACCCCTGTTTTTTGACCGCTCTGTGCTGATGTTCTTTAGTTGCCAGAAGCGTTTACGGCTCTAGGGCTGTTGTCTAAGACATCCAGCCTCACCGGGGCAACACCGGATTGCACTAAACCCAGCACACGGGCAGCGGCGGTAGATAAGTCGATGACGCGATCGCCAGAAAAGGGACCCCGATCATTAATCCGCACAACCACCGATTGACCGTTATCCACATTAGTTACACGCACCTGTGTCCCAAAAGGGAGCGTTCTGTGCGCTGCGGTCATCGCGTTTTGGTTGAATCGCTCACCGCTAGCACTGGGGTTACCGTGGAAACCCGGACCATACCAGGATGCCAAGCCGCTGAGCCGCTGCCGAATCGAACCTACCGCAGCCTGAGACCAGCCATTTGGTTTGCCAGAGACGCTGGAGAGTGGGGACGCATTGCCCAGTAGCCGCCGCAAGCGATTGGTTGCTTGCAGCGCATCTGTTTCCAGGTTGCGGGTAGAACCTGATAGCACAGTGCCAGCATCAACCACAGCAATCAGGGTTTTGTTCGCTTTGATGATGTACCTTTCGCCTGTGGGGGCTGATTGCCCAGATTGCGCCTTCCAACTGACGGTAATGGTTTTGGCATCCACGCCTTCGCGGTTTAGTTGATTAATCTTGGCAGCGATCGCGGCGGCTCTCAAGACCGGATCGCTTTGAGAAAGGGCAGCATCTGCCTGGGCTGCGTTAGCAGTTTGGGTTAAGCGTTCTGGCGTTGCTGCTTGGGACGTGTCAGTAGCGCTAGATTCTTCAAGGGCTTTAGCGCTTGCGATCGCGGTAGCCGCTCCAGTGGAAATAAGTTGTCGGCTTCCCATCTTGACTCTGGTCGTCACTGTTTTGCTAGAACCAGTAAACGTCAAGATCGGTATATTGCGTACATAAAGGGTGGCTGCCTTACGCCCTGCCAGGCTGTGTGACTGTACCTTGGCAATCGCTTCACGCTCAGCAGTAACGGTATTGATTGCTTGAGGCTGCTGTTCACCGAGTTTGACGACTGCATGTGTGAGCTTCAAGTCTGGAGTTTGTGGTGGATTGAAAGCAGATGCTTCACTGGTTCCAATAGCAGCATGAGGAAGCTGTTTACTAGCTTTTTTTGCCATCTCACCCGGAGTCGGTTCGGATGGTGCAGACTGGTGAGAGTCTTGACTAAGGTTAGCCTCAGCAACCTGGTTAACTGCGGTCTGGTCGGCGCGGCTAGATAGTGGTAGACCGAGCGTTGTCATAAACAGGGTGGCAGTTAAACCACTGATAACATTTTGATTCATACATCCATGTGTGAAGGGCATATGTCAAGCGAGATCTAAGTTGGTCGAAAATCTCCCGGTTGACATCTCTCATAGCTCGTACTTGTTCCGCGTTTACTCCTGCTCTAAAGAACTGCAACAGACTATCACGAACTTTTTACTTTGGGGATCAGGGATCTAACAGACAGCCCCAAATCTAGCGAATGCTTTAGGGATACATAGAGCAAGCAAAGTAAGTATCAAAGGACGTTTTGCCGTTTTACGCACTTTGAGGCGCTTCATCAAAACTTCACGTTAGCTTCACAAATTTGTGACTTAAATCACCCAATTGGAGGATGAGTTACGGGAAGGTAGAAAGACTTTGGGTGTTAGAGCTAGAGAAACCAATATTGCTGTAGTACGGCAGCGAGATCCGAGGCGATCGCTGTACTGCAAAGTACTGACGATTAACAGGCTAGTGCTGCCTAGCCAGCCGCTCTTGACCCAAAGTCTGGATGTCTGCTAGTTGCGAGAGAATCCTTAAACCTGTTCGCGTTGAATGGCTTCATGTTGACTGAGTTCAGCGCCTCAGCAAGGGTATGAATGCCGCTTTGCTGTTCCGTACTGTATTCACAGCTCAACCTACTTCAGTGAACAGGCTAATACTGGTATCAGTACACCTGGTTTCTTTGTTTAGCGTTGCGAGTTTTTTATACTTGCTTGAGACGCTGTGCGCCAACCATACCCAGTTTAGGGCGCTACGTTGAGGCTGTTGGCTTGAAGCTGCGGGTTTGTTGTGCGATCGTGCCACTACTGCTGTAGCGGTAATCACGCATGGCTACCGAAGCAACCAAATGATATTCTGTAAAAGACCGTTTGTGTGTCAACGGTTGTAAAAAATAGTTTCTTTCTATATAGGTTTATAGAGGTTATTACTGACACTGCTATCTCGTTAACCTTGTTCTAATCCAAGTCGATCGTCCCTAAGCAACCTCTTCTTATGACTGCGCTGTCTTCTGAATGGCAACATCATTTTGTTGAAACCAATCGTATTCGCCTGCACTACGTCACGCAAGGGGAAGGTGAACTGGTGCTGCTTCTACACGGGTTTCCAGAGTTCTGGTACTCCTGGCGCTTTCAAATACCTGCACTTGCCCGTCACTTTAAAGTCGTGGTGCCCGATTTACGCGGCTATAACGAATCGGACAAACCTTCCAGTGGGTACGATCTCGATACACTTAGCGCTGATATTCAAGGGCTGATTGAAAGTTTAGGGTATGCCCGTGCTCACATTGTGGGGCATGACTGGGGTGGGACGATCGCGTGGCATTTGGCACAAAAGTTTCCTCAGTATCTCAACCGTTTGGCGATCTTGAATGCTGCACCACCGCAACGTTTTCTACAAGAGATGGTGAGCAACCTGGATCAACTTCGCCGAAGCTGGTATGTGCTTGCTTTTCAGGTGCCTGGGGTTCCAGAGTGGCTCATTCAGCAAAATTTGAAGGAGTTTCTCAACAATCTTCTTCAGGGACAAGCAGTCCGCAAGGGTGCCTTCTCAAATGAGGAGACGAAGCTTTATCAATCGGCGCTAGAGAAACCAGGCGCACTCTCTGCTGCCCTTAACTACTATCGCCAAATGTTTTCGCCCTGGAGTTGGCTGAAAGATTTTGGACGTACGCCTAATCTGGTGACCGCACCAACGCTCGTGCTGTGGGGTGAAGAAGATTCTTTGTTGAGCCAAAACTTAGTTAAAGAGCTTGACCAACTGATTAAAGCCCCGTTTCGGCTGACGCTTGTGCCTCACTGTGGGCACTGGATTCAGCAGGAAGCGCCGCAAACGGTGAACCGTGAGTTGTTGTCGTTTTTGAGACAATAGCAGAACAAGACAATTAAGTATTAGAAAAGCGGCGTTGCTGAATGGCGACATGAATTGCAAGATTCGCCCTCACCCTAGCCCTCTCCCAAAAGGAGAGGGGACAAGAATTCTAGCTCCCTTCTCCTTGGGGAGAAGGGTTGGGGATGAGGGCAGATTCATAGTTTGATTCAGCAATGCCAGAAAAGCCTCCAACCGTAGAATGACGCATGAAGATGGCTGGTGGGCTGTTTGGAGTGTGATGCCGTCAGTGCCGCTTCTTTAAACGATTCAGGTTAAACTCTAAAAAATTCAGTCAATACCAAAATTCGGTCAATACCAGGCTATGAACGATGCGGGCGGAAATTCTACAACGCAACAGTTACTGACTGTTTTGGTTCAGTCGACGGCTGAACTGCAACAATCGACGGCTGAACTGCAACAATCGACGGCTGAACTGCAACAATCGAACAAGCAACAGAATCAGAAGATTGACTTACTGACTGATCAAATTGGGTATTTGACTGAGGTTGTGACTACAGGGTTTGCCGAACTCAAAGAATTGGCGCAGCAACAATCTGAAACGGCAAAACGGCAGGAGCAAAATATCACCCGTCTTGTGGGGATTGTGGAGGTTGACCTTAAAGAGTTAGCGCAACAGCAATCTGAAACTAAAGAATTAGCGCAGCAACAATCTGAAACGGCAAAACGGCAGGAGCAAAATATCACCCGTCTTGTGGGGATTGTGGAGGCTTTGGTGCCGCAGCGATCGTGAAATCTGGTTGCTGATGTGTCACCAACGTGACCTGGAAGACTTCAGCAAACACGATCGCCACCTGCTCTCGTACCTCTTCAAACTGAATGCCTGGGATAAATTGCTCCAGACTGCCAATGGGTTTATCGGGGATGCCACAGGGCACAATGCGATCGAACCCACTGAGATCGGGACAAATATTCAGTGCAAAGCCGTGCATCGTGATCCAACGGCTCACTTTAATGCCGATCGCGGCGACTTTGCGATCCTCTATCCATACGCCCGTCAAACCTGGAAGGCGATCGCCCTGCAAGTTGTAATTTGCTAACACGCGGATCAGCACTTCTTCTAGCTGGCGTAAGTACCAGTGCAAATCTTTCTGATAGTAAGTCAGGTTCAAAATGGGGTAGCCAACTAGCTGACCAGGGCAGTGATAAGTGACTTCACCGCCGCGTTCGACCCGATGCAGATCCCATTCTGTTTGTGCGGGGTCAAATTTAAGAAAGGCGAGACTCGCACCCTGCCCCAGCGTATAGGTTGGCGGGTGTTCCAGCAGAAGCAAGACATCATCAAGGTGGGGATTTTGACGACGATCGTTCACCCGCGATCGCTGCCATGCCCAGGCAGTTTTGTATGGAATAATACCCTTCTGATCAAGCTGGCAAACACGACGAGTTGAGCGATCGCGATCGGGCAGAAATTCTCTAGCAGTACCTTGAATCACTGGTTTAAACTCGCAAAAAAATCAAGGGGGTTCCAACGCAATTTTGCCTTTTATGAAGGATGTTCTAGTCAAGAATTGTCAAGGCTTGCAAAACATTCTAACGGGCGCTGTCGTGCACAATACAAAGTGCTAGGGTTAATTCATTACCCATTCGTTCAGGGAAGGAAGCTCGTTTATGAAGCTTGTTATCCAGGGCAAAAACATCGAAATTACGGACTCGTTACGTGAATACGTGACTAGCAAGATCGAAAAGGCGGTCAGCCATTATCAAAGCCTCACGACTGAAGTGGATGTCCATTTATCTGTTGCCAAAAATCCTCGCATCAACTCTAAACAGACGGCTGAGGTGACAATTTATGTTAACGGTTCGATCGTCCGCGCTGAAGAAGGTAGCGAGAGCCTGTACGCCAGTATCGATTTAGTTGCCGATAAGATTAGCCGCCAGCTTCGTAAATATAAGGAGAAACGTCAGGCACAGAGTCAGGCTCCCGTGAAAACAGTAGAGGTGTTGAGCGATCAACCCGTCGCGCCTGATCTATTGCAAGACCGATCGCCCACGTTACCCAGCCAGGTGTTACGCACCAAGTACTTCGCCATGCCTCCGATGACCACACAGGAAGCGTTGGAACAGCTAGAACTGGTCGATCACGATTTCTACATGTTCTTAAACAGCGAAACGGGCGAAATTAACGTCATCTATGAGCGTAATCATGGTGGCTATGGCGTGATTCAACCGCGTAAGGGCAATGGGCACACCAACGGCAAGAACGGTAAGACCGCACATCATGACGACACTAATGGGCATAGCAGCGAGTATGAGTATGTTCCTCAAGCCACCCATGCCTAAGCCATAGCTATAGTCATAAGTTTACCTAACCCGCCTTCACTCGATCGCTGCCGTTAAGCAGTTGTCCCAACGAAGGCGGGTTTTTGCATGACGTAGAACCGTGATCGAAATCTCTGACTTCTGACTTCTCACTGCCACCCCGGAATCCAGGACGTTCCCGCTAGAGGTAAACGCGCCATTGCAGCCGCTTCAACGGTGAGGGCAACCAGATCTTCCCGTTCTAAATGATGGATGTTTTGCTTGCCGCAAGCACGGGCGATCGTGGTCAGTTCCATATTCAACGTTTTGAGATAGTTTTCCACTCGCCGCGCACCCACTTCTGGTTCCAACCGTTTTTCTAGAACCTCGTCCTGAGTGGTGACACCAACGGGACACTTTCCGGTATGGCAATGGTGGCAGTAACCGGGAGCAGTGCCGATCGCCGCATAATCCTCTACCGCTGAGTGGTGTTCGCCCTGCTGGATATAGGTTTCGCCGTTGCAACCCAATGCAATGAGAATGCCTTGCCCAAGGGAAACAGCATCGGCACCCATTGCGATCGCTTTTGCCACATCGGCTCCTGTGCGAATCCCACCAGAAACAATGAGTTGCACCTTCCCTTTCATGTCTAAATCTTCGAGAGCATCCACTGCCTGACGCACGGCTGCGAGAGTGGGAATGCCCACATGTTCAATAAACACCGATTGGGTTGCAGCCGTCCCACCCTGCATGCCATCAACGACGATTACATCGGCACCGGAATGCACCGCTAGTTTCACATCATTAAAGGTACGCGAGGCTCCTACTTTCACATAGATGGGTTTTTCCCAATCGGTCAGTTCCCGCAATTCCTGAATTTTGATGGTGAGGTCGTCGGGTCCTGTCCAGTCAGGATGACGGCAGGCAGAGCGCTGATCTATCCCTTCAGGTAAGGTTCGCATCTTTGCCACCCGTGGATTGATTTTCTGCCCCAGCAGCATCCCACCACCACCCGGTTTTGCGCCCTGCCCAATGACGATTTCGATAGCATCTGCCTTTCTCACATCATCGGGATTGAACCCATAACGGGAGGGTAAACACTGATAAATCAACGTCTTGGACGACAGCCGTTCTTCGGGAGTCATGCCGCCATCGCCTGTCGTAGTCGAAGTGCCCACTGCGGTTGCGGCAAGCCCCAATGCTTCTTTCACGTTGGCGGAGAGGGAACCGAAACTCATGCCTGCGATCGTGATGGGAATCTCCAACTCAATGGGTTTTGTAGCGTATCGAGTGCCCAGAATGGTTTTGGTCGTACATTTTTCTCGATAGCCTTCTAATGGATAGCGCGAGAGAGATGAACCGAGAAACACCAAATCATCAAAGTGAGGCAACCGACGCTTGGCACCCAACCCACGAATTTCGTAAAGACCGTGTGCGGCTGCGTTTTGAATGTAGCTAATCATGCGGCTGTCGTAGCCCCAGGATGTCTCACGAGAGATGGGTTGAGGGGATTGAGAATTTTGTGTGTTCATAGCGTCACAGTTCACCACGAAGAATGTATTAATCGTTTTTTATGAATTTTCTTCGGCTTCCTCAGATCCCAGCAAAAAATCTTCTGCCGTCACAATCTTTATGTTGCGAAATGGATTTAGAACAAGGAGGTCGTTGTCGCCGCTAATGATGTAATTGGCTTTTCCACTTAAAGCCAGCGACAAAACCATGTCATCTTTTGGGTCACGGCATACTTGCACCGTTTCAACTGGTTGGATCAGTACTATCCGCTCTATCAAACTTTCTAAAAACTCTTCTCGCTCTTCGCTGGTCACATAGCGATCGAATTTACCCCGCCCAAGTACCTCGCTCAATTCTTCTAACAATTCAAGCGACGAAAGGACTTCACCATGATTCAAGGTGTATCGAAATGCTTTTGCAGGCGTACTATTTTTGAACAGTAATGCACTAATGATCAGGTTCGTATCCAGAATATAGCGGACTTTATTGCTCATGTAAAAGCGAGTTTAAAATCTCTGGAGTCAAGCCTCGGCTTTGTGCTCGATCGCTAATTTCCGTCATGACTGTTTCAAGTGGTTTTCTTTGACGAGTAGCTTCGCTCAGTTTCAGGCTCAGTAGTACCTCTAACTTATACCGTTGCTCCTCTGGCAGCGCTTCAAACATTCGTGCTGTTTCAACATCAACCTGAATTGTAATCGGTCTGGTTTCCATTGTTCTACTCCTGTTTTTCGGTTGATTGCTTCAATAATCTTGTCTACAGCTTACTCAACGAATCAATGAGTCAACCATGCTTCAACCCTAACCAGATAATGCAGAATACGATCCTAGTGTATTTAATATTCTTGGTTGGCATCCGCATTCCAATGATAAAGCTGCTTGGCTGAGGCGATGCGTTTGAAGTCTTTGGGATTGTGGGTGAAACCTGCTTTGGCGAGTAGCTCCCTAACCGTTTCATAATCGGCATCAGACATGGATTCCATCTGGGCATCGGCACCGAGCGATTTAATGGAACCGCGCACGTAGATGATGGCTTCGTAGAGGGAATCACCGAGAGCATCGCCTGCGTTGCCACAAATCACGATGCGCCCTGCCTGTGCCATGAACGCGGAGAAACTGCCGACGCTGCCACCCACCACAATATCGGCTCCTTTAAGGGAAATACCACAGCGCAGACTGGCATCGCCATCAATGATGAGTAGTCCACCCTGGGCAGAGGCTCCAGCAGAGACGGAAGCAAAGCCCTTAACGTGGACTCGTCCAGACATCATGTTTTCGGCAACACCAGTACCGACATTACCTTGAATGGTGACGTTTGCCAGTTTATTCATACCAGCGGCGTAGTAGCCTGCATGACCGACGATTTCCACTTCAATGGGAGCATCTAAGCCTACTGCAATGTTATGAGCACCGTCAGGATTGATGATATGGATATACCCGCTTGATGATTGATGGAGAAAGCGATTGACTTCACGTAGGGGCGTTTGAGCGAGGTCGAAGGTTACACCGTCCATACATACATTTCCTCTGGTGCAGGTTCGTAGATATGAGCGTGGTTAATGTTTGGGAGATGGGCGAGAGAGCGGAATTCCGAGGCGATCGCCACATAATCATCCGTTTCAGCCACTACAGCAGGCTTACAGGCAAAAGCATCACGCACTAATGCTAATTGATTGGCGGTACCCATGAGAAAGGTATAGAAACCATCGAGCGCTTCAAAGCCTTTTTGAATGGCAGCTTTCAAATCATCCCCTTCTTGCATGCGCCATTCCAAAAAGCGGCAGGCGGCTTCGGTATCGTTGTCGGTTTCAAAGTGGATGCCGTGATGTTCAAGCTTGCGGCGAATTTCGTAGGGATTGGATAGGGAGCCGTTATGCACCAGACAGAAGTCTTCACCAGCGGTAAAGGGATGGGCGTGAGCGGGCGTGACTGCCGATTCCGTCGCCATGCGGGTATGACCCACCAGATGGGAACCTTGCAGGTGTTTGAACTGGTAGCGATCGGCAATGCTTGTCGGACTCCCAGTATCTTTGTACAGGTCGATCGCGCGTCCTGTCGATAGAAGATGGATTTGTGGATAGTGCACTTGCAACCATTGCTTAACTATATTGGGAGCCAGATCAGCGGTTAAAACTGCCTGATTCTCATGAATTTGGAGGTCAGGAGTTGTCTTGAAATGGGTTTGAAATGCCTGTGCGAGTTCCAACCAGTTGAAGTTTCCACCAGTATGAATGCTGCCAGCATAAAGACTATATTTGCGCTGATGGTCAGGGAGCGTTTCGGTAAAAACGGCGAGTCCGGCAGAATCAGGACCGCGTTGGCTCATGCCGATGAGCATGGGCACCATTAGTTCACCGAGGGACGATCGCAGTGATGGATTTTTGATGAGTAGTCCGACAATGCCGCACATGGATGGTTGTTGGTTGTTAGTTGTTAGTTGTTAGTAGGCGGTTCAGACCTCCGATTTCTCCAAGAAATCCGAAGTCTTTGCAACTTTAGAAAAATTCTAAATACCGCTGCACTTCCCATTCAGAAACATGGCGCATATATTCGACCCATTCCATGCGCTTGAGGCTGATGAATTCGGTGGCGAGTGGTCCAAGAGCGTTGGTGATGATGGGATCGGCTTCGAGAGCGTCGATCGCCTCCTTCAAACTTTGGGGCAAGGTTTGAATACCTTTATCTGTGAGGTCTACCTCAGAAAGATCGTAGAGATTGATGTTGTGAGGTTCGCCTGGATCGAGTTCGTTTTCGATGCCATCAAGACCAGCAGCGATCGCGACGGCTGCGGCTAGATAGGGATTGCAGGAACCATCGGCAAGGCGAAATTCGAGCCGTCCACCAGGGATGCGTACCATGCTGGAGCGGTTGTTGTCGCCGTAGGTAATGTAAGCGGGTGCCCAGGTTGCGCCACTGAGCGATCGACCGACCACTAAACGTTTATAGGAATTGATGGACGGCGCACAGATGGCAGTCAAGGCAGGCGCATGAGCTAATAACCCACCGAGGAAGTGATACGCGAGTTTGGATAATCCCAACTGGCGAGGATCGCTATCATCCGCAAAGAGATTAGAATTGCCATCGGACATGGACATATGCATGTGCATTCCAGTGCCTGTGCGGTTTGCAAAGGGTTTGGGCATGAAGGTCGCAATCAATCCCATCTCTTTAGCGATCTCGGAGGCAGCCATTTTAAAGAAAATGTAGCGATCGGCAGAAGTCAAGCAATCGGTGTAGGTGTAATTAATTTCAAACTGCCCGTTTGCATCTTCGTGATCAATCTGATACACATCAAAACCCGCCACTTGCAGGCTTTCCACCAGCTTTTCAACAAACGTACGACTGCGAGAGAGTCCCTTATAGTCGTAGCAGGGTTTTTCTAAGGTATCGGTGATATCGGCAGGAGCAATGCGACCTTGAGCATCTTTTTGCAGCAAGCCAAACTCAGGTTCCAATCCCGTATAGAACGTCCAACCCTTTTGCTTGAGTCGTTCCAACTGCTGCTTCAAGACAAAGCGAGAATCATACGGGTAGGGCTGTCCATCCACGTGCCCGACACAAACCATACGCGCGAAACCCGGCATCCAGGGAACGAGCGTTAAGGTTGATGGATCGCCTACTGCCATAAAATCGTGACTATTCGGCTGTTGCGCCAAGCCCCAAACCGCAAACCCTGCAAACCCTGCACCGGGGTCGAGAATATCATCAAAATGGGACGCAGGCACCGCTTTTGTTTTGGCAGTGCCGTGCATATCCACAAACTGCGCTAGGACGAATTTAACGTGATTGTCTGCCAAGAATTTTTTTGCCGTTTCTGGGGTCATGGGTGGTTCCTTGAAGTTGGTGGGCGGGAGTCAGGAGTAGGGATGGCAGGGGAAGCAGAAGAGGCAGAGGGGCAGGGGAAGTAGGGGAAGCAGAAGAGGCAGAAGAGGCAGAGGGGGCAGAGGAAGCAGGGGCACTTGGATTAACTCATAACTTTTAGCCTTTCTTCCAACTCAAATCTCACAATTCAAAACTCATAACTTTTATTCTTTATCCTTCATCCTTTAGCCTTTCTTTCAACTCAAATCTCACAATTCAAAACTCATAACCTTTATCCTTTATCACTTCTTCTATACCGATCGCTCTACCTCCCATCTCTGACACGATCGCCCCTAATGTGCGCCATAGATATGCTCCAAAGGTGCCATCACACCAGAGGCGGTAGAACGGGTTGCCATTGCGATCGCCAGGAATGATTGTAACAGCGACTCCTACCATTGACGTGATGAAGATGGGACGTTCTATCAATGATACAGCGCGAAAGTTAACGCTACAGGTTTGGAGTAGTAGTTCGTTAACATCTGCGCCACAGAGGACGATCGCGGCATCCTGACGCAAAACGGGATAGACTTTGGCGGGTGGTTGCTGGCAGTTTTCCATTAAGTGCGATGCAAATTGACTACGCAAACTGTCTTCAATGAAGAATTCTGTTAAACCAACACGGGCAATGATGGCACCATCGGGAAGAGAATTCCAGGTATTGGGGCGATCGGGTACTGCGACACCCTGACTCTCTAACCAATGGGCGGCGTTGGTTCCTTTGACACCGAAGCGGTTCAGGCAAGAAACATCAGCAATGCCTAAATGGGCGGCGATCGCCTCTTCGTTGGGCAATTTCACCAATGATGGCATTCCATTCAGATCGCGCCACGTTCCATCAAGGGATTGCAGCAAGTCGTGCATAGGACTGAGGCGAATCATACTGCAACCTCCTCACGGTTTGGCATGGATTCTTTCTGGCGTAGATTACCAGGATCATAAAACGGGGTGGGACAGATGGTTGCAGTGACAAAGGAACCATTAGAGCGACGGATGGAAAGGCGATCGCCCACCGTTGCCAACTCTGGTTTCACATACGCTAAGCCAATAAATTTTTGCAGTGAGGGGCTGAAGGTGATACTGGTGATGCGACCTGCAATGTCACCGCGATCGATGATTAAATGACATTCCTGGGGTGGCATCCCTTCAAATGGCTCTAGCATAACGCCTACTAATGTATGTTTAACCGGACGTTTTGCCATACTTTGCAAACTCCGTTGACCGATAAAAAATGGTTTATCCATCTTCACTGCCCATCCCAGATTAGCTTCTCGCGGAGTGGTCAAACCATCGGTATCCTGTCCCACAATCAAGTGCCCTTTCTCCAATCGCAAGAGTCGCTGTGCTTCCACACCAAAAGGCGTGATATTATAGGCTGCACCTGCTTCTAGAAGGGCATCCCACAGGGCGATCGCGCAGTCTGCCGCTACATGGATCTCATAGCCCCATTCACCCACGAAACCAACGCGCATTAAAAGGGCAGAAATCCCGGCAACGGTTGCCTGACGGACACCGAGATAGGGAAATGCACTACTGGATAAATCTAAATCAGTAAGCGTGGTGAGCACTTCACGGGCGCAGGGTCCAGCCAAATTGATTGCCGATCGTGCCCCTGTCGTATTCACAATGCCGCAATCCATCTGCCACATGGTATTGAGGCGTGATAGCTCACGATAAATAGTCGCGGCACCGGATGTCGTGGTCGTGAAGTAGAAATGCTCGGCTCCAAACCGCGCTACCACGCCATCATCGATAATTACACCTGTTTCATCTAGCATCAGGGCATAGCGTGACATCCCAATTTTCAGGTTAGCGTAGCGTCCTGTATAGACGCGCTCCAGAAACTCAGCCGCATCGGCACCACGTATTTCCAGCTTGCCCAGCGTACCGACATCAATGATACCAACGTGAGTACGAACGGCGATCGCTTCTGATTGAATGCACTCCTCACGGCTTTTCCCGGTTTGCACATAGTATTCGGGTCGTCGCCAATTACCTGCCAGCATGAATTTTGCGTTCAATATAGTATGACGACTATTTAAAGGCGTTTGACGCTCAGGCGTAAATCCACGTCCTGCCAGATGGGAAAGAGGAACGGGATGGAAAAACGGTCGTGCGGTTGTGGTGCCGACTTCACCGGGTGCTTTACCTGTAATACGTGCCAAAATTCGTAGCGCGTTCATGTTGGAATGCTTGCCCTGGCTGGGTCCCATCCCTACAGTGGTATAGCGCTTTAATAGTTCAATGTTGTCGAATCCCTCCTGCGCTGCGTTGTAGAAATCCTTGAGCTGCAAATCTTCGTCAAAATCCACAAAGTTTTTGCCGTGAGGATGGGGGACGATCGCCCAGGGATGGGATTCGCCCTCATTCATAACCGCGATCCCAGACAAGTTGCCGTGTACATTCATCTGGGCTTCGTTGCTAACGTTGCCCGGGGGACTTCCCCCCTGCCAAGATGATTTCTTCGGCACAGCGACGCAGAAATCATCTTGTCCCCCGCTATGTGGGGTCTTAACTCCCCCACGCCCCCCGAAAGGTGCTGCTTGTATTGGTCTCAGCCTCTCGTCGATCGAGGTAAGCCGTGTAGACTGAAGGCTATTCCGCTCGGTGAAGGGGGTCTTAAAGCCTAGATGTACTGCTGCTGACATCCCAGCCCGATCGCCATCCAACATTTTCTGCTCAAACTCAAAGATTCCATTCACTCGACCACAGGCGAAAACTCCTGCAGGCAGAACGTCCGGGATAAATTGCTGCAAGTGGTCATCGAAGCACATCTTGGCACCCGCCTGATAGAGCAAATTTGCCGCTGGTGCCCAACCTACACTCATCACAATGCCATCACAGACGATCGTGCGTTTCTGTCCTACTTGCGGTTTGTCACCATCAAACGGACAAATCACCGCACTGGAAACACCATCGCCTGCTGGGTTTCGCTTTGCTTCGTAGATACAATATCCTGCGAAAATGGGAATACCGTGTAATTTCACGGCTTGCATTAGATCCGTTGTTGCGATCGTGGGACGCAGATCAACGATCGCCATCACAACAATTCCATGTGCTACCAGATCCAATGCCGCACGATAGCCGTCACTGTTTGCGACTAACACCACAGCCCGCTGCATGGGTTTGACGGCATAACGATAGATTAACCGTTGTGCCGCCGATGCCAGCATTATGCCTGGGAGGTCATTATTATGGAAAACGGCAGGCTGTTCGTAGGCACCACTGGCAACAATCACTGCCTTTGCCCGCATCTTGGTAAGCCGATCGCGATCGACTAGGGGAACCCAATGATCGGCATAATAGCCTGCTGCTTCGGTTCCCAGGTACAAGCGAATGTTGGGATGGGATACGATCGCGTCCATCATCTCACCCGTTTTCTTAGCGCGAGATGGATTGCCACCGAGTTGGTAAGTACCCGATCCACCCGCCCTTGCATTCTCATCAATAGTTACCACATCTGCGCCTGCATTTGCTGCTGATAGTGCTGCTGACAGCCCAGATACTCCAGCACCAATGACCAACACATCACAAAAATCGTAGCGTTTGAAAGTGCGAATGTGAGGAGTGGATGGATCGCCTTCGCCCAGCCCTGTCATACGGCGAATGAGGCGTTCCCAGAAAGGAAAAAGTTTTTTACCTAAAAAGGCTTTGTAGTAAAAACCAACAGGCAGAAAGGGTGAAAAAAAGTTGAGAACGCTGGCACGATCGCCCATCACGCCACCGATCGTATTAATTGCGGTGAGCGACATTCCTGCTTCTAGCGGTGTGACATCTGCCCGCACATTCAGTTTCTCACCAGATTGCATCAACGTATTAATATCATGATTGGCAAAGCTCAACAGCCCACGCGGACGATGATATTTAAAGCTGCGTCCCAAGATCCGCTGTCCTGCTGCCCACAAAGCACTGCTGATGGTATCACCTTGATACCCTCGAAATGACACCCCTTCAAAGGTAAAGTCGATCGGCTGAGTGCGATCGATCCATTCACCGGGAACAGGTGGCAATCGTTGACTCATGCTGCCTCCTCACCCAAAAGATAGGTGCGAAGAATTTCATCGGTGATGGTATTGCGATCGACTAGAAACCAGGTATTGCTCGGCGTATGACACCACCATTCTTGCTTTACACCTGCTGCACCATTGCGATTAAAGATGTAATCTGCCCATGCTGCATCATCTACTAATTGTGGATCGGTTATGGGACGCACTTCGCCGCCATACACAAATTCAGAAATCGATCTGGCACCGTTAATTGGACAAACCATTAATTTCATCGTTCAATCCCATCCATCACAGTCATTTGTTTCAGTGCTAACTTTATCAGTGTTAAAAGGTTCCTAAGAGCGGTAACACCTTTTTCTTGAGTAGTTCAATCAAAACTGGCTCCACATACTCATATTCATCTGGAATATCTAAACAAATCACTCGTTTCTCATTGAGATAGCGCTGGAACTTTTTTGAGAGCTTACTTCGGTGTACTTTTTCCATCACAAAGATGATGTCTGCCCACTGAATAATTTCATGACCGAGTGGAACGTCTGCGTCCCGATCGATCCCAGCCGATTCGACTTCTAAACCCTCATAATACGAGAAAATTGCTTCAGCCGTTGGGCTACGTAGACGATTTTTGCCACACACAAAGAGCAATTTTTTCATGAGCCTCCCACCGTTCATGGGTATGCCTGACTTCTATTTCCAGCTAACAACTTCTGTAAAATGTTCAACGACGGGAAACGGATCATAAAAGTGATGGAGAAGCTGTTTCCATTTTTGATAGGTGGATGACTCCCGAAAGCCGATCATATGGTTTTCCAATGTCTGCCATCGCACCAACAGTAAATATTTCCCCGGCACTTCCAGACATTGATGGAGTTCATGGGAGTCATATCCTGGTATGGACGCAATTAAGACAGAAGCTTGCCTGAACGCAGTCTCAAACGCCTGCTCCAGACCACGTTTAACCATCAATATCGCCACCTCAAGCACCATAAAATCCAATCCTTGACTTTCTTTCTGCCTTCTGCCCTCTGCCCTCTGCCTTCTGCCTTTATCCTAATGTCCCACCGATGCGGCACCCTTTTCACCCACCAACGCATAGTTGGCAAAGCGATCGAGTGAAAAGTCTTCAATTAACTCATGAGTGCGATCGTTCGCTACCGTATATGCCATCGTCTTTCCCGCGACAGGCGTGGCTTTGAAGCCCCAGGTGCCCCAGCCAGAGTCGAGGTAGAAACCCTCGATCGCGGTCTTTCCCATAATGGGGGCGAAATCTGGTGTCATATCTGCCATCCCTGCCCATTGCCGCACCACTTTGACGTGTGAAAGGAACGGAAAGAGTTCCAGCATATGAGCCGCCAAGCCTTCCACGAAATCGAGGGTCGATCGGGTGGAATGCAGTTCATAGGGGTCAAGCGACGCACCCATCACCAGTTCTCCCCGTGCCGTTTGGCTCACATACACATGCAAACTACCAGAGACAATGATGGGATCGAGCCATGCCTTCATTGGTTCGCTTACCATTGCTTGTAAGGGATGGATGTAGAGGGGCGATCGCAGTCCTACCATATCCAGCAACCGTGGCGTTGATCCGGCAACCGCGCACAACACTCGTGATGTGGCAATAGTGCCGCGTGAGGTTTTCACACCTGTGACACGACCAGATTTCACGTTGATACCTAAGACTTCCGTTTGCTGATGGATTTCTACACCCCGCTGATCAGCCCCACGCCCGTAGCCCCATGCCACTGCATCATGGCGGGCAATGCTTCCCGGTGCATGGTAGAGTGCGCCGAGGATAGGGGCATTGCCACCACAAGTAACATCCATATATGGACAGGCTTCTTGAACGGCATCAGCATCCACCAATTCGCTGTCAATGCCGAAATGTTTGTTGACCTCCGATCGCCATCGCATCGTTCGCACCGACGCATCGGTATGTGCCAATGTGAAATGTCCGCGTGTGGCATAGAACACATTCAGATCAAAATCCTGTGATAAGTCCTGCCACAGCCGCACCGACTCATCGTAGAACTTCACGCCTTCGGGAGTGAGATAGTTAGAGCGAATAATCGTGGTGTTGCGTCCCGTATTACCACCACCGAGGTAGCCTTTTTCCAACACGGCAACATTGTGCATCCCGTGATCGCGCGCTAGATAGTAGGCGGCTGCGAGTCCATGACCACCTGCGCCAATGATCACCGCGTCGTAGCTCGACTTGAGGCGATCGTGCTGCCGAAACATGCGTGGTTCGGGGTATTTCTTAGAAAAGCCAAACTTTAGGAGACGCAAAGGCATAGGGTTCTCCTACCGAAACACAACGGTTTTGTTACCATGCACCAGCACTCGATCTTCCACGTGGTAGCGCAATCCCCGTGCCAGCACCGCTTTTTCAATATCTTTGCCATAACGCACTAAGTCTTCTACCGAATCGGAGTGGTCAATGCGAATTACATCCTGCTCGATGATGGGACCCGCATCCAAGTCGGCTGTGACATAGTGGCAGGTGGCACCTGTGAGCTTCACGCCGCGCTCATACGCTTGATGGTATGGCTTCGCACCCACAAACGAGGGCAGAAAGGAATGATGGATGTTAATAATACGTCCAGAGTAGCGATCGCACACCTCTGGTGAAAGCACCTGCATATATCGCGCCAACACCATCACATCACCCTTCATGGTGTCAAACAAATGGCTCACTTTATCAAAGGCTTCTGCTTTTGTGTTGGGCGTAATGGGCACGTGATAAAAGGGGATTTCGTGCCATTCCACAAACTTACGAAACACATCATGATTAGAAATGACGCAGGGAATTTCGACATCCAGTTCGCTACTTTGCCATCGTGCCAGCAAATCGTACAGGCAATGTTCTAATTTGGAAACCAGAATCACCACTCGCTTTTTCTGTGCCGAATCGGTGACGTTCCATTCCATGTGGAATGACTCAGCGATCGGTGCAAACTGTTCACGAAACGCCTCAATGCCAAAGGGAAGGGAATCGGCGAGAATTTCTTGACGCATGAAGAATCGCTCTACCACACGATCGGCGTGATGTTGCGCTTCCACAATCCACCCTTGATGATTGGCAACAAACGTACTCACGGCTGCCACAATGCCTACGCGATCGGGGCACGAAAGGGTCAGAGTGTAGCGTCTTACGGAGGACATCGGCTTTCCATCAGGAGACGTTAGTGATTAGGACTTATGCAAAGATCCCCGACTTCTGTTGTAAAAGCTGGGCACATCGCATTACCGTCAGAGAAGTCGGGGATCTAAAAGCTTTGCGAGGATCTGAAAGCCTTGTGCTTGAGTCCTATTATCATGCCGTTTTGATTCATGTGTGTCAACTAATTTTCCTGCTATTATGCAAATTAGCCAGAGCAAAGCGATCGCCTACGAGGTGAGTCATGACGGAGGCTACGACCAGCAACCCCGAACAGCGCGTCACCGACCATACATTAGAGCGTTATGTGGGCAACACCATTCGGGATTTGCGGCAACGACATGGGCTGACGATCGCCGAAGTTGCTGAACAGAGCGGCATCTCGCGTGGGATGCTATCCAAAATCGAGAACGCGCAAACTGCCACCAGCCTGGAAACATTGGCTAGACTTGCTAATGCTCTCGGCGTGTCACTTGCCACACTCTTTCGTAACTACAACATTCCCACAGGCAGCGCTCAACTGGTCAAGCAAGGCGATGGGATGGAAGTAGTGCGTCGAGGTACAAAGTGCGGGCATACCTATCATTTGTTGGCATACGACCAGGGACCCACGAAGCTCTTTGAGCCGTTTCTGATTACGATGGACGATGCCTCCGAGGTTTTCCCCACCTTTGAGCATCCCGGCACGGAATTCATTTATATGCTGGAAGGCGCGATCGAATATCGTCATGGGCAATCCACATACCTTTTAGAACCAGGCGATTCCCTCACCTTTCGCGGTGACATTCCCCACGGTCCCGAAAAGCTTCTCACACTACCCATTCGCTTTCTCGCCATCATCTACTACTCTGTCTCACAAGTAGATTTGTCTTAGAGCTTGTTGATGCGTTCGTTTCTAACGTTTGGCAAAATCAGCCGGGTTCTGGTCTCGCCGATGCTGCACAGGAATAGGTTGACCCTGCCGATCGCCGACCAGAGCAGCAGTTTCTTCCAAAGCTTCTCTCAACCGCTTGGCAGCATAAATCGACATATCGCGCGGCACGTTAATGCGATCGCGCAGGTAGCGCAGCGCCACATCAGAACCGGATGGTGGTGTACACACTTGACCCGTCATCAGGTTAGTCAACGCACAGCGTAAGGCTTCATCCATCAAGCGATCGTCAGCGGGATTGACGCGAATAATATTGGCGCGATGCCTAATCACCCGATAAAGTGCCTCAGCGCGGGAGGTTTCCGGTTCTGGGTAGGTCACGTCGGGCAGACCATTCCAGGGACCGTTATCCACTCGTGCTTTATTCAATTCCATCTGCGGTTCACCGTTTTCCCAGCAGCCTCCCATCTGGGGTGGCAAATCATGCACATGAGTGTGGAAGTCGCTCTGAGTGCCACGGTAAGTAGGACGGCTTTCCATCGCCGCGAACCAGCCCGCTAGTCGTGGGTTTGCTTCACGCAAGGAGTAACCTTTGTAATAGTAAAGACTGGCGTTCATCCGCTCGACATAGGGTGTAAAGATCACGTCAGCCGTGCCGAACTCGTCCAGAAAATACGGACCTGACGTGGCACCCAGAGCCGTTTCGACCTTAGCGACTACGCTGACGAATTGGTCGCGGTTCCCCTGTTCTTGCCGAGCCGAACTGGATGGATAGCATAGCCAGGCACACCAGGATCGAAAAAGCAGACGCTCTAAATACCTCAGGGGAAGCACTGCGGGGTGTTTCATGCCCAATCCCAATACCCCAAACGCCTGTTCCAGAGCAAGCAAAATGTCATCGCTTTCGGTGATGATGCGATCGTCCAGCACAATCGCGGGCAGCATTCCCGATGGCACTTTGCGCTTGTACCAGCTTTCTTTTTCCCCATAACAAAACATCGTGACTTTTTCGATACGGTAGGGAATTTGCTTCTCCTCCAGCCACAGCCAAACTTTCTGGCAGTAAGGACACCAGGCATGGTTGTCGCGGTAGAGCGTTACCCGCACGTCTGCTTCAGCATGACCAAAGAGACGCAAACGAGCTTGAGCATTGGTCGAGCCATTGACCGGATCGACTGGAAACTCTGCCAGAGCTTCGAGTTCTGACCAACTTAAAGGATCGATCGCTGTAGAAAGGGATGTCATAATGAGTTCAACCAGATTGAGTCTAACGGTAACGGTCTAAAACTGTCTGCAACAGCGGATCGTCTTGCTTCATGCCCACGATCGCCGGATCGGATATGCGTCAAACTGCTCATCACGGCTAATCATAATCAAATCATGAACGATCGCTTGTGCAATGAGCATCCGATCGAATGGATCACGATGATGCAGTGGTAGTGTCAAGTAGAGCGCTGCATCGTCAAAGGTAATGGGGAGAGTTTCAATATCAAACTGTTGTAAAAGCTGACGTAAGTCTTGAAATGAAGATTGGAGTTCTAGCTTTCCCAAGCCAACTTTGATTGCAATCTCCCAAAGGCTGGCGATACTCAGATAAATCCGATTTTCTCGCGCTTCAATGATGTCTTTTGCCGATGCACTCAAGGTAAGACTGCCCTGTATGTACCACAGAAATACATGTGTATCCAGAAGCGCAGCCGTCATTACATATAATCCTTGAAGTCTTCCAGAGGCTCATCAAAATCATCAGCGATCGTGATTTTGTCTTTCCAAACGCCAAAACCCTGTCGTTTGAGAGACTCTTGCTCAGAAGAAACCGTTGCATAACGATTCACAAGAAATTCTGTGTAATGCAAAACCTCTTGCTTCAGTGCTTCCGGTAGTTTCTCAAGATTCTGCAAAATCGTAGTCTCTAACATGACGCATCCTCCTTCAAAGAAAAGTCTTCTAACGGTTCATCGAAGTCATCCGACATCCAGATTTTTCCTTTAAGCGCACCCGCTTCGCGCTTCTTTTCAGGCGGCTCTGCTGCGATCGTGTCTTGAGGATACTTCTGAACCAGAAATTCGGCATAATGCAGCACTTCTTGCTGTAATGACTCAGGTAATTTCTGCAACGCCTCTAATAAATCTGTTTGAATCATGGCTCCTTACTCCAACGTAGAGTTCGCAATCAAACGCATTGACAGCACAATATACACAACCGTTCTTCCAGAATAAGCCAGTAGACGCGATCGCGCGAGTCTCCAAAAACCGGGTTTCTCGCGGCAACGGTCAAAGTGTTGATTGGCGTGGAGCTAGTCAACTACTACTCAACAGGAGTAGACGCGATCGCTCAACGAGGCAAAATTGTGCCCCTACATTGTCACTGTCGCCGCGTTGATCTTGACTCGATCGCGATCGATCTCAAAGGCAGCGTGATCGATCTCAAAGGCAGCGTGATCGATCTCGAATGTATGCCCCTGCATTACCAAGGCGACTGCATCGATCTCAAATTGATCGTGATCGATCACAACTGCATCACCCTACATTGCCACTGTGACCACATCGATCGCGCATTGCTCAATGCACACTCGCATCACAGCCCCAACTATTCCTTCTGCAAGCGTTAACCGTCGTGTTGCAAGGGGCACACTAAAGCCGTCAATTCTTTACCCACAGATGAACGTAACGCGATGTGCAACTAATTCGCCCTCATCCCCACCCTTCTCCCCAGGGAGAAGGGCTTCCAGACCGTTCCGGTTCCCTCTCCCATCGGGAGAGGGCTAGGGTGAGGGCAGTTTTGGCAGGTATTTTAGGAAAGTCGCACATCGCGTGAATGTAGGGTTAGGGGGCACGATCGCCCCTCCAAACCAAGCCCGTGTTCATTAAACAGGCACATACTTCAAATAAAGTCTCAGCAACCGCAGTAGGCGCATCCATGCTCTGGCAGGCTGTTCAAAAAAAGTAAAAATATCCCCGAAACCCACGCTTGTCTTCTGGTGATGCAGCCAGTGCTGTTCAGGAATCGTGATGAAGCAAACCTGACACAACAGCGCGATCGGTTTTGGTGTTTGCCAGCCCAACGCGCTAACATGCCGCCACCAAACGTGAAATTGTCCGAAGAGTAGCCCACTGATAACGCCGATCGGTGAGAACGACCACAGCGCCACCGCCACCAGCAGATACGGTAATGCACCCAAAAGACCGTCAAGCAAAACCTGCACGTTGAACGTCAAAATGGCGTAGTGGTGAAACGTTTTCTTTGCAGAATGGTGCGTCTTAAGATGAAGGCTACCAAAAACATGTTCGGGAACGTGGTAGCAAAAGGTAGAAAAAAAATCGCCAAGCACCAACAACAACCAGGCAACTGTCAATGGACAAATGAACGCACGTGCGATCGCCTCAAGCATGGATATTCCTCACACCGATATAGATTGGCATCGTAGAATTTGACCGGAAAGGCACCCAAGCCCTCTACCGTCTCAAAACGTCATTAGCTAAAGAAACCAAACGAGTCTTTAGAAATCACTGGAGCCAGAGGACTAACCCCAAGATCATCTCTTGTTAACATCTCTCAGCTCAATTTGCGTGTAGCCTACAGCACTCAAAAAGAAGCGACTCTGGCTACAGGGATCATGTGTTTCGACACCGATAGACAAGCATGTCTTCACCTCACGTCAAGCAAATCTTGCATACAATGGTTTTCCGATAGGTTAACCGTAGATTTTGCACTATTGTACCGATCTTGTCAGTGAAAGCCAAGATCCTTGTAGCGTTCTCTACGATCGTTCCAGGTGATACCTGCTCAGGCTGCTTCGGCAACAGTTGACGGTTCGATCGCCAACCGACAATTGGTAAACTCAGTCGCCATCACACCGCTACGCGCTCTGCATCAATGCCATTTCATCGGCAACTCGACTGCAAGCAGCATAAAATCAAGAGATAGACACTGAACTCTGGATGTACAAACTCTGCAACCAGGAGTGTGACGAACACTTGCAACAGGAGTGTGACGAACGCAATGACACCATTACCTGACGTAATCCGACAGAGCGACTTGCTCAACCAGCTAATACTCGATCGCACCACCATGGAAGCACTGGGGCGAGTAGAAGTCATGTGGATGTATCCCTCTGCCCATCGTGTGTTGGGCTTTGTCTGCAAAGCAGGCACCTTCGGAGCTAAAAAAACAGCCTTCAAACTGGCTCAAATCAGCACATTGGGTGCCAATGGCATCTTGACTCGCGATCAACCCGAAGAAACGGATGCCACAAAAGTACGTCAGCTTGAAACGTTGCTGCACTGCGAGGTGTGGAGTGAAACTGGCAACAAAATCGGCAAAATCACCGATTACCTTTTTAACCTGAAAACAGGCACTATTACTCACTACTTGCTGGCATCAAGTGGCTGGGCTGGCATTGCCAGTGATCTCTACCAGCTACCACCATCACAAGTGCTGAGTATGGGGCGAAAACGGGTGCTTGTGACCGAAGCCTCAGCTCAAACGCTGGCAGTCGATCAAAGCGGCATCAAGCAAACGTTGGCGAAAGCCACGTCGGTGCTAAAAGAAGACTATGGTCAAGCGACCGAAGAATTGCGATCGCTCTCAAAACAAGCACAAGCCGCTACCGAACAGGCAAAGGGGCGGTTTCAAACCCTGACTGGACAGTTAAAGGAACGAGCGCGATCGCTCTCTCAACAGGCGCAAGAAACGATTCAAAACATCAACGAGCAGCTCCAGGAAGACGCGCAGACGATCGTTGAACAAGCGAAAGAGAATAGCCAGGTGCTTGCCGAACGGATGAAAGAACGCACTCAAACCTTCAGCGAACAGTTTGAAGACGGCATCCAAAGCCTGGGTGAGCAAGTCGAAGATGGCATCCAAACATTGACCGTCCAGGCAAAAGAAATCCTCGAACCGACGACAGACGATACTGAGCAAGCCGTGTCATCCACACCAATCATCCCTTCAACTCAAGTAAACGAACAAACGGGTTTTGAAACCACTCGCTCGGAGATTAGTGACTTCAACGATGATGATGCTCCCTGGATTGGCGATGAACCTTGGATCGGGACATCGATCGACACCCCATTACCAACGATCGCTTCTCCACATTCAAAAAACAGCCCAAATCATCAACAAAAACTTAACTTGGAAGCAACTGACATTGATGACGACGAGCCTTGGATTTAAGAGCTATCGGTAGGGTGAGTTTGGACGCTCTGTAATCGTCTTTGCTGTTGCTAAACAGTGAAGCTTTGTCAATACAGGTCATTCTAAATTTGCTGTGCCCTTGTATCGGCAATGCAGTTTTCTAGTTTCTCACCCAGTAGTTGCACGTGAGGTTCTTTCAACATGCCCAGATGATTGCCAGGAATCAGAAAAACTTCTAAGCCGTTCTCTGCCAAACTCTGCCAACTCAATTTGTTGTCAGGAAGAGCGTGATAGGCACTAGCAATTTCAGTTGCTTTGAACAAGGTAACGTGACCAGCATAGCTACGAATGCAGTAGCGAGCGGTTAACTCCTGGTTTTCTTGCTCATAGTTAAAGTCCATAATCTCGTCTGGTAAGGGCAGTCCCGCACGTTGAGAGATCTTAATTCGGACATGATAATAGAAATCCCACAGCGCTTGTGTGAGGTCATGCGTTCGCCAGCGAAGTTGTTCTTTGAGCGTGGGTAACAGGTAAGCGAAACCAGATTGCCTCATCTTATGCCAGTGTTTGGTTGCTGTATCACGAGCTAGAGAAGACTGAGCGGCGATCGGGGGATAGGTATCAATCAACCCCAACAAAGCAGTTTCTTGTCCTTGCCCTTTGAGTTGCTGTGCCATCTCATACGCAACCAAACCGCCGAACGATATGCCTACTAATAAGTAGGGTCCTTGCGGCTGTAGTGTTCGCATCTGCTGAATATAGTGCGCCGCTAGATCTTCAACGCGATCGAGCGCGATCGCTTCTCCAGCAATTTGAGCTGCCAGACCATAGACGGGTCGTTCTGAATCGAGGTGCCGCACTAATGGTAAGTAGAACTCTAGTCCTCTACCAAGTACATGAATACAGAAGAGCGGCGGCTTATGACTCGCTTGGTTACCCGACTGTATGACCACTAGCGACGGACAGATAGGTGTTGGTTCCAGTTGCCGTAAAGCCTTTGCGAGTTCACTGATTGTTGGTGCTTGAAAAAGAGTAGACAATGGGAGACCCTTGCTACACCGCTCTTCAACTTGCGCCCAAACCCGCACGGCTGAAAGCGAATGTCCCCCTAACTCAAAAAAGTTATCGTAAACGCCGATCGGCTTGATTCTCAAAACGTCCTGCCAGATTTCGGTCAACTGACGTTCTAATTCATCTCTCGGTGCAACGAATGTACTTGCTACGGCATCCGTTGCACCAGTAGTCGCCGATACCAACAGGGTTTGGCGATCGTCCGTAAATGCCAACTCAGGAGTCGGTAACGCCTGACGATCGAGTTTGCCATTGGCGGTAACGGGTAGCTCTTTCAGCATGACGAAAGCTGAAGGCACCATGTACTCTGGCAGTTTTTCTTTTAAGCAGCGTCGCAACTCACCGATCGTCGGAGCAGGCTGCTGACGAGGAACAATGTAAGCAACCAGACGCTTTTCACCGGGCTGGTCTTCCCGTGCCATGACCACAGAAACCTGAATGTCAGGATGTTGCGCCAGTACGGCTTCGATCTCGCCTAACTCAATGCGAAAGCCCCGAATCTTCACCTGATGGTCTATACGACCCAGGAACTCGATATTGCCATCCGGGAAAAAGCGCGCTAAATCACCCGTGCGATACAGCCGCGCCTGTGGTGACTGATGAAACGGATGAGGAATAAAGCGTTCTGCTGTTTTGACTGGATCGGTGTATCCAGATGCCAGACAATCACCACCAATGTAAAGCTCTCCAGTCACCCCGATCGGACAGGGTTGCAAGCGAGCATCCAAAATGTAGTACTGGGCATTCTGAATCGGCTTGCCATAGGGAATGCTTGTCCAGTGAGGCTCGATCTGGTCAATGGGGTAGACGTTCGACCAGACAGTCGCTTCTGTGGCACCTCCAAGCGAAATTACCTTGACTCCTGGAAACGTTGCTTTCACTGCGTTGGGCAATGTGACCGGAATCCAATCACCGCTCATAAAAACAAGTCGCAACGGGTTAGGTCGATCAGTTGCCGGAATGCTGGCAAAAAACGGTACTAGCTGTTGTAGTGCTGGTGGGGCAGAATCCCAGAAGGTAATTGGCTCGTGACAAAGAATCTGTAGCAGAGCAGATGGATCACGAACCGTTTCGTTCGATACGACTCGGATAGAACCACCCGCTGCCAAAAGCCCAAAGATGTCGTAGACCGATAGGTCAAAGCAGAGAGAAGTTATGAACAATACGCGATCGGAGGCGTTCACAGCAAAGGTGCGGTTGACCCACTCGATCAAATTGATGACAGGCTGATGCCGAACAACGACCCCTTTCGGTGTTCCAGTCGAACCTGAGGTGAAAATCACGTAGGCAGTGTCATCAGGACTGTTTTGCCTGGGCAAATTCTGTTGTGGCTGCTTGTACAGGTGGGATGCTTGCCAAACGTGCAGTCCTTTTGAAGACAGCGGCTTCGAGGCGCAGGCAGTCGGTGTTTCGATCGCGGCTCGATCCAAACAAATCAAATGCTCTAACTGAGGAAGTTGCGGCTGTAGCCCTTCAAACGTTGGTTGGTGACACGCCTGTGTGACAACCCAGTGAATATTGAGTGAGTCCAGAATCCACTGCACCCGCGCTTCAGGAAAGCTTGGTTCCAAAGGCACATAAGCACCTCCAGCTTTCAGAATTCCCAACAGAGCTGGAATCATCTCTAAGCCACGGTTCAAGTAGACTCCAACAAAGGTACCAGCACCAACTCCTAAAGATTGAAGGTGATGAGCGAGTTGATTCGCCTGACGGTTAACGTCGCCATACGTTAGCTGTTGGTTTTCATAAACAACGGCGATCGCGTCAGGATTGCACACGACCTGAGCTTCAAACAGTTGATGTAAACAGACATCTTGCGCGTAGGGAACCGCTGTGTCGTTCCATGCCACCAGCAGTTGATGTTGTTCAGCTTCAGTCACCAGCGTTAGATCTGCCAGCGTTTGCTCTGGATGAGCAACCATCCCTGCCAGCAATGTTTGCAGATGTCCCAGTAGTCGGACGATCGCTGCCCGGTCAAACCGAGAGCGATCGTAGGAAATTTTCAATAATAGTTCTGCATCCAGACAGCCAATCAATACCAGCGGTAACCCGGGTTGTTCATGGAGTTGAACGTGGCGGTTTTGCCAGTTGCCTCCCTGCTGTTGAAGCGTCGTGTTCAGCGCATAGTTTTCAAACACGACAATGCTCTCAAACAGAGCTACACCAGGAGGCACATCACTCCATGTCTGTACCTTAACCAGCGGTGTGTGTTCATAGTCACGAACGGCTACGTGCTGCGATCGTAGCGCTTTCAGCCAGGGCAGCAAGGACGCTTCAGCAGGAACCTGGACTCTCACTGGTAGCGTGTTGATCAACAGTCCAATCATCGCTTCTGTTCCGCCCAGAGCCGAATGCCGACAGGCTCTAGTTGCCCCAAAAAGCACATCTTCCTCGCCGCTATAGCGACTTAAAAGCAGTGCCCAGGCACCTTGAACGATCGTGTTTGGTGTGATGTCGTGCTCTTTAGCGAGAGCTTGTAGCGCCGTTGTTAAGGCTGACGAGAGGCAAATCTGCTCTTCTCCATAGTCTGCCCGGTCAAGCAAGTGGCTAGAAGCTTGAATTGGAAGTAAAGGCGTGGGTGTGGAAAAGCCCTTGAGGAGGTGCTGCCAGAAGTCTTTCGCCTTCGCGAGATCCTGCTGCTGTAGCCACTCAATATAGTCTCGATACGGACGAGGGGTTGGCAGTGAAAGCGTTTGAGCCTGACAAACCGCTTCGTAAAGTGCGAAGACTTCTTTGAGTAGCCACGTAAACGAGCGTCCATCTAGCAAAATGTGGTGGAATGTCCAGACCAGCCGATACTCAGCGTCAGCTAACCTGAATAAAGCAAGCCGGATGAGAGGCGCATGAGTCAGATCAAAACCACGCTGGCGATCGCCTTGCAAGTATGTCTGATGGCGTTCCAGTTGCTCTATATCAGATAATTCTCGCCAGTCGTATTGTGTCAGTGGCAGTTGTACGTCTTGATGCACTTGCTGCGATGGTTCATCTAGATCATTCCATCTAAAGCTGGTTCTTAAAATTGGATGCCGTTGTATAACTTGCTCCCAGGCTTGGATGAACGGTGCAATTTCAAGGTTTTCACGCAGCGTACAAACCATTTGTTCGATATCGATTCCAGACTGTTGCTCATGCAGGCTATGGAACAACATGCCCTGTTGCATCGGAGAGAGTGCATACGAAGCTTCTATCCTTTTGGACGTAATTGGCATGGGCGAGTCATGCAACAACGGTTCTAAAGCCTTCCCGATCGCGCCTGCTCTCTCTATTTTTGGCTCAGTGACCGATGCTTTAGCTGGTCGTAGTCGCTTAGAAGGATTGAAGAGCATCATGATAAGGATGAATTTGTATAGCTGAACTTACACAGAGGACTTCACCCAGACCCTTCAGGGTTTTAATGAGACTGCAAACGTGGCGGTGGACTGAGTACCAGCACTAAATACTGCCTTTCTTGTCGAGGCGGAGAGCCGTCTCGACAAGGACATCTGTGCTTGAGCTAACTCAGCTCAAGGAAGAAAAAAGAGTGAACATTAGTAAATAGACAAATCCACTAGACATCTTTGTTCGTAACAACATTCCATTTATGCTTCCCTAACTTACAACCGTCAATGCATAAATGACGATCCTTCACTTAGTCTTTATCTATCCATGCCGTTTACCTTACGCTTTCAAGAAATCTTTATATGCTTTCTTGAAAAGCTGATCTGAGTTTTCAAGTCGTGAAGTAAAGCGGTGCTAGCAATTTTAAGTGTGTTTAAGAAGCCTCTCGATCGTTGTTTTCAACAAGAGTAGAAGGTCATTATGAAGATTGAACTTGCAATGATGGTAAGTAGTTAATAACATCAAAAGCAGTTAACCCAAGTACTGCTTATGCACATTCAAATAGTTCAATCTAATTAGTTAAGACATGGGTAGGCATTTTATTCACTTGAGGCTATGCAGGTTGCAGATGACTGTGTCAGTTACTGCCAATTACTGCCAATCAGCCAATTTTGCAGTCTTACTATTTTAGTGAAGCGACGCTAAACAGGGGTTGAGATTAGGTCAACGCGTGAAGAATGTAGAGTCGGCTGGAAGCAGTGAAGCGTTTGAGCAGAAGCATGATCTCGGCAATAGCAACCCAACAGCAGCAAGGTGTCACGAGGCAAAGGCTTTTATGTGTTTAGTGCAGCTACTCTAAATAATCCACTTGACGGAAGTTGCCTTAAGTTTGCTAGGCTGAGAAGGTACGTAACTGATTAGAGTCTTGGGAACTAGAAGCACTAACTCTGTTTCGATTGGCATTGAAGCTTTTTTGTTACACGCTTTTATTTGACATTCTATGCCGAGAGAATAACATCATGTCAAAAGTAATCTCAGTGGGCGATCGTGTCCGTATTGTGGCTCTTCCTGCTTTTATTAAAACTGCTGATCCAATGCCCACGTTGCGTCCGCCGAACGTGCTTGCTGTGGGATTAGAAGGCGTTGTGGTAAACCAGCGACCGGGTAACTATTGGGGCGTTCGCTTTGCTAGTGGCACATTTCTATTAGAGCCACAGTATTTAGAAGCGATCGTCGAAGGGTAGCGATCGTCAGCATAGTTAACTCCGTAAAAACCGCAGGGCGGAGAAAAAACGACAAAAGTTAATCGGTATTTTCACTCTAAAGGCTTGTCTAAAGAGACAACTTTTGTGAATCAGCATCAAAGTCGTTAGCCCTAAAACATATCCGGGCAACATAGCTATGCCATTGCTTGAGTAGTAGCTATGCCTGATATCGCCGGGAACTCTTTGGGAACAGCGACAGCGCTGAACCTTTCGTCCAATGTTCAGACCTTCCCAGACATTGTGACTCCAACTGCGAATGACTACTACCGCTTCACTCTCAGTCATCGTAGTAGTTTTAACCTGTCCTTAACAGGCTTAAATACTGACGCTGACGTTGCTTTGCTATCTAGCACAGGTAGCGTACTTAGCGTTAACGGAGTCTTACAATCATCTAACAATGCGGGCAATCTAGCTGAGTCCATCAATACCACGTTAGATGTTGGAACCTACTACATTCGTGTCGCTACAGGTGCTTTTGCCACCAGTGCCAACTACAGCTTGAATGTGTCTGCTCAAAGTGACCTCCGATCGGATATCCTTTGGCGTAATTATGCTACTGGTGAAAATGTCGTCTGGCAGGTAACGGATGCATCAGTTGAAGCATATGCTTCTCTAAGGCTTATCACTGATTTGAATTGGGCGATACAAGGCGGAGGTGACTTCAATCAGGATGGTCAATCAGATATTCTGTGGCGCAATTACAGCACCGGGCAGAATGTCATCTGGCTGATGAATGGCACCACCTTCAGTTCAGATGTTTATCTGCGCCCGATTGGCGATCCGAGTTGGCAAATTAACGGAGTCGGTGATTTTAATCGTGATGGCAAAACCGACATTCTGTGGCGCAATTATAGCACCGGGCAGAATGTCATCTGGCTGATGAATGGCACCACCTTTAGTTCAGATGTTTATCTGCGCCCGATTGGCGATCCGAGTTGGCAAATTAACGGAGTCGGTGATTTTAATCGTGATGGCAAGACCGACATTCTGTGGCGCAATTACAGCACCGGGCAAAATGTAGTCTGGCTGATGAATGGCACCACCTTTAGTTCAGACGTTTATCTGCGTCCCATTGGCGATCTTAGTTGGCGTATTAGTGGGACGGGTGATTTTAATAGCGATGGTAAGACCGATTTACTATGGCGCAATTACAGCACCGGGCAGAATGTGATCTGGCTGATGAATGGCACTACCTTCAGTACAGATGTTTACCTTCAAGCTGTTGGTGATCCTAACTGGCGATCGCTCTCTCCCTTTGTTCGCACTGTTGAACCCGCTCCCATTAGCGTGGCTGGAAACGCATTGTCTAATGCATTCAATGTTGGTGACAATTTGACAGGCAGCGGGACGTATCGTGATGCTGTCAGTAGTTTGGAGAGCGACTACTATCAGCTCAATTTGAGCACTTCCAGTGCTGTTAGCCTGACGCTCACAGGCTTTACTAATAATTTAGACGTGCAGTTAATTAACAGCAGTAACCAGCTTTTGCAAAGCTCGACGCTGAGCAGTATTAGCCCGGAAACGATTAACAGCACACTGAATGCTGGCGTTTACTACGTTCGGGTCTATACCGCTAATGGTGGTAGCAGTGCGTATGCGCTTAACCTGCTCATTAATAATTTACCAGTGCTGGTGACGAATGCTGGACTGACGCTTGATGAAGGTGCTGCTGCAACAATCGGCAGCAGTTTGCTCCAGGTGGCTGACAATGATAACCCGATCGCACAGTTGACATATACGGTGGGAAGTCTGCCTGCTTATGGTGCCCTTTCTTTGAATGGAGCGGCGATCGGTGTTGGTGCAACCTTTACGCAAGCAGATATCACCAGTAACCTGCTCCGTTATCAGCATGACGGTGGCGAAACGCTGTCTGATAGCTTCAGCTTTGCAGTGTCCGATGGAGCAGGTGGAGCGATCGCTGGCAACACGTTCGGCATCACAGTGAACCCGGTGAACGATGCGCCAGTTTTGACCGTTCCAGGTAGTCAGACAGTTGATCAAAACGCTAACTCGCTCATTACAGGCGTGAGCCTTGCTGACCTTGATGGTGGGACTGGTAGCGAAACCATCACCATTTCAGCCGCAAACGGGTTGGTATCTCTAGGCTTAACCGCAGGCTTAACTTTTGCACAAGGAAATGGTAGTGCAGCCAACTCAATTACTGCCAGCGGTACGTTGAGCGCGATTAACAATGCACTGACCAGCCTGATTTACCGTAGTAATGTTTCGTTCCAGGGTACTGAAACCATCAGTATTACGGTCAATGACAATGGCAATACGGGCAAAGGTGGAGCGCTGACGGACAGCAAAACGATCGCGGTGACGGTAAATTCTGTCAACAAGCCGCCTGCCATCACTGTGCCGACCTCGCAATCAGTTAACGAAGATACAAGCCTCTCCCTCACTGGTATTAGTATTAGCGATCTGGATGCTGGCGGCGGCAATGTGACGGTCAACCTCTCAGCCGTAAATGGTGTTCTCTCTCTCGGTACGACTGCTGGGCTAACGTTTGTAACGGGCACAGGCTTCAAAGACCGGAACCTCACCATTGCAGGTACTTTAGCGCTGATCAATACGGCACTGAGCAGCTTGTCTTATCAGAGCAATAAGGATTTCAATGGCTCTGACTTAGTTTCTATTAGCGTGAATGACAACGGCAACACGGGCAACGGTGTTGCTTTGTCAGACACAAAGAGTTTGGTGGTGACGGTAACGCCCGTAAATGATGCTCCAGTGCTAACGGTACCAGCGGCTCAGGTTGTGAACGAGAACACGCTTTTACAGGTAACGGGTATTAGCATTACGGATGTGGATGCTGGCAGTGGTGCGATCGCGGTGAGTCTATCAGCCACAAACGGTAAGCTTTCACTGGGTACGACAGCCGGACTATCCTTCACAAGCGGAAACGGCAGTCCGAGCGGCAGTCTGATTTTCAGCGGTACCTTGGCAGCCATCAACAGCGCTCTCAGTACTCTCGTCTATAAGGGCAACGCCAATTTTAACGGTGCTGATGCCATTAGCATCAACGTGAACGATAACGGCAATGTTGGCTTTGGCATTCCGTTAAGCGACAGCAAGACGATCGCAATCAATGTGCTGGGCATCAACCAGGCTCCTGTGATCACAGTACCGCTGGCACCTTCGACTGTCGCCAACACTAATTTGGCGATCGTCGGTGTTAGTATTAGCGACCCAGATGCCGCAGGCGGTACAGAGACCGTAACGATCGCCGCTGCTAATGGGGTTCTTTCGCTGCCATCTAACACAGGACTTACCTTTACTCAAGGCACAGGTAATCAAAATAACCGCATCACATTCCAAGGAACGCTGGCTGCAATCAATACGGCGATCGGTAGTCTCATCTATCGCAGCTATCCCGGTTTTACTGGCTTCGACACCATCAGCATTAGCGTCAACGATGAAGGCAACACGGGCATCGGCACAGCTTTATCGGACACTAAAACCCTGTTTGTTAACGTGGGTGGCGCACTCAACAGCCCTCCCACTGCCAACTCTGATAGCTATACCACTACCCGCAATGTTGCTCTCACTGTCGCTGGACAGGGAGTTCTCGCCAACGACACCGATCCTGAAAACAACGCACTGACCGCCAATCTATTAACCACACCCACGAGTGGTGCCATCATCTTCAACGGAAATGGTACCTTCACCTATACGCCAAACAGTAACTATGTCGGCACCGATCGCTTTACCTACCAAGCAAGCGACGGCATCGGCAACTCTAATCCCGCTACGGTCAATATTTTCGTCACTGCCCCTGTGCCCGTGAATCAAGCACCCGTGGCGACCCCGGATGCCTTCACCTTGAGCCAGAACACGACATTCACCACCGGGAATGTCCTGAGCAACGACAGTGACCCCGACAACAACCTGCCCTTCACCGCGCAACTGGTTGCCGATGTCACGCAGGGCAGTCTGACGCTCAACAGCAACGGCAGTTTCACCTACATCCCCACCGCCAACTTCACGGGTACTGATAGCTTCACTTACGTCACGCAAGATGCGCTGGGTGCCACCTCCAACACGGCGACAGTGAGTTTGAGCGTCACTGCCCCTGTGCCCGTGAATCAAGCACCCGTGGCGACCCCGGATGCCTTCACCCTGAGC
>JAESFZ010000243.1_pt1 | contig 47132 bp, 48 predicted proteins | sample 9269561 | NCBI WGS metagenome assembly JAESFZ01 (sample SAMN14515552, study PRJNA621657) | algae metagenome | isolation source: Tildeniella nuda ZEHNDER 1965/U140 and co-occurring heterotrophs from wet... | place: Switzerland: Stansstaad, Zurih | collected 1965-01-01
AATGCGTCATCAACATCCCGACTGTCGAGCTGGCAAAACAGGTCGTCGGTTGCGGCAATACCTCCGGCGCCAAAACCGACAAGTTCAAAAGATTTCACCTTACCCCGCGGCTTGGCGAGAGGGTCGGGGCGCCTCTGATCGACGAGTGTTATGCAAACCTCGAGTGCCGGGTGATCGATACGCGGATGGTGGCCAAGTACTGCTTTTTTGTCCTCGAGGTGCTGAAAGCATGGGTTGATCCCGCGGTGAAAAGCCCGCAAACGATGCACCATCTCGGAGAGGGGAATTTCATGGTTGCCGGCAAGAAAATCAAATTGCCGTCCAGGATGAAATAGCGCCGGCTTGGGTTCAAGGCCTGATCAGCAACAGGAGTGCATATGAATGCCTCGACTATTGGAGTATTCCTGCTTGCCCTTTTGCTTGGCGGCTGCGCATCCACGGAAACGGTAAGGGATGCGCGGGGGCAGGGCAGCGTTCGCACTTACCAGCATGCGTATGATCCGGTGTTCAATGCCGCGCTTGCGGCGGCGAAAGCCAAGGAGCTTGAAGTTGTCGAAAGCGACAGGAGCGGCGGCCGGCTCATGTTGTCGCATGGCGTGACGTTGTGGAGCTGGGGCGAGCGAATCGCGATATTTTTCAAGTCCGTTTCACCGAAGGCAACGGACGTTGAGATTGTCAGCAAGCCCGTGCTGTCTCCGCTTAACTTCCCGCCAGACTGGGAGAAGATTCTGCACGACCAGATTGATGCTGAACTTCGAGCCCGGAAGTAAGCTCGCGCCCGATTGCTTTTTTGCTTCCTTGCGTCCCGCGGGCCCCGTTTGGCGAAGATGGACGTCCTGGTTCCCGCGGCAGCGGGGGCGCTAGTATCCGATCAGCTGGGCGACGCCCTTGCCCAGTGCCTCGCAGGCCTTGCTTTCGCTCGACGACCAGTAGCCGAACGGCACCGGCAGGATCAGGATCAGCATCACGCCGCCGCCTTCCTGCCCCGTGGCCGAAGTTGAAACATTCCCTGCGAGGCGGCCATGCTTGACGTCGATCACCTCGGCGCTGAACTCGGAAGTCTGGGTCCAGCTCTTGCCGACCGCCAGGCCGCCGCCGCTGCCGGCGGTTTCCCAATTTCCGGACGAGTGGCTGGTGCGTGCCTCGACGTTCACCACGTAGCGCACGCCGGGCGCGTCGGCTTTGGGCGCGAGCGCAAGCCGCGGGCTGACTTCATGCAGGCCGCGCTCGACGCATTTGGCGATGGTCTGCTGGTCCGATTCCGCGGCGCCTGCATTGCCGTCCGGACCAATGCGCGACCTGAGCACGACGGCAATGCTCTCGCCCGCGGCAATGCCGGTCGAGGCTTCCCGCGTGTAGTGGATGACGGGCTTGCTGGTGCAGGCGGCGATCATGGCAAATGCGCATGCTGCCGCCAGGTGGCGGAGCGTGATCGTGCCGCGTAACGGTGCGGGTTCGGGCACGGGTTCGGGTGCGGGTTTGCGCATGGCTGGTGGATCGAATCAAGTCCATGCTATCTGCAACGCCGGCTGCCGCCTTGACCAGGATCAAGCCGCACAAACTCTCGCGCAGGTCGCGCGCAGCGGCGGTTGCGGCCGGTCCGCCGGTTACGTCAGGCCAAGCCCCGCGTAGAGTTCCGGCCGGCGATCGCGCCACCACGGCAGGCTGGTCTGCGCCTTGGCGACGTGGTCGAGGTCGACCGTCGCCAGCAGCAGTTCCGGCTGGTCGTGCGATGCAACCGCGAGGATTTCCGCGCCCACCGGATCGACGATCATGCTGCGGCCGATGTGGCGGCGGCCGCGTTCCTCGCCGGCGCGGTTGACCGCCACCACGAACACGCCGTTTTCATAGGCGCGCGCCAGCAGCGGGATGTCCCAGGTGTTGCCGCGCAGCTGCGTTTCGCCGTAGGTCGCGGCGCAGATCGGCATGAACAGGATTTCCGCGCCCTTGAGGGCGAGCAGCCGCGAGCCTTCGGGGTACTTGCGGTCGTAGCAGATCTGGATGCCGATCTTGGTGCCGCACAGCTCGAACACCGGAAATTCGGAGCCGGGAGAGAAATAGAATTTTTCGTAGCTGCCCGTGCCGCCCGGCTGCTCCGAGGGCAGGATGGCGGGGATATGGGTCTTGCGGTAGATGCCGAGCTGCCTGCCGTTCTTGTCCGCCACCAGGCAGGAGTTGTAGTAATGCCGCCCGCTTTTTTCGCCGAACGGAAACACCAGCGCGATGCGGTTGTCCGCCGCCGCGTCGAACACCGGCTGCAACTTGGGATCGGGCAGCGATACAAAATAGCGGTCGAAATCGTGGGTCAGCGTGTTCGGAAAAAACGGCGTCATGAACAGCTCGGAGAAGCAGACGATGTCCGCTCCGCCGGCGGCGGCTTTTTCTATGGTTGCGCAGGCGGATGGCACGCTGTCGCGCCAGTCGTCGCTCGGCACCGGCCCGGTCTGTGCCGCGGCCAGGGTGATCATTCGTGTCATGGTTTCCTCATTGCCAATCCGCAATTGCCGGGCGACGTTCCACAAACTGGAATCGTGCGCGCCGATTCGCCCTATCATAGCGCAGATGCCGGTTTGCCTTGACAATCGGCGGCGCAACTTCTTATCGTGCAGCAAGCCGCCGCAAATTTTTCCGCGGCACCCGGCGCGCACGATCCGGACCATGCTGGTTTTGATTGCAGGCGCCTTCTGACTGGAGAACGACATGCCTGGATGGGATGATTTCCTCACCGCGCAGGACAAGCAGCTGCTCGCCGTGTGGGGCAAGAAGGACAGGGATGAATTCGGCAAGCGTCCCGTGCTGCTGGTGGTCGATGTGTATTACGCCGCCGTGGGCCATGAGCGCAAGCCCCTGCTCGAATCGATCAGGGACTGGCCGATGAGTTGCGGCCTGGCCGGCTGGGAAGCCATAGACCGCATGGTCGGCCTCATTGCCGCCGCGCGCGCCAACGGCATTCCCGTGGTTTACGTGCGCGGCATGACGGACTTTCCCAGCGACCGCACCCGCGTCGTGGAACGCGGCGGCAAGGGCAATCGCGGCGTCGACCATCTGCCCAGGGAGATCCGCGCGCTCGGCAACGAAATCGTGGCGGAAGTGGCGCCGCAGCCCGGAGAGCTGGTGCTGGGCAAGACGGCGCCCAGCGCCTTTGCCGGCACGCCGCTGCTGCATTACCTGCGCCAGATCGACGCCGACACGCTGATCGTATGCGGCGAATCCACCAGCGGCTGCGTGCGTGCCGCGGTGCTGGATGCGCAGGCCCTGCGCTACCGCATCGGCATCGTCGGCGAGTGCTGCTTCGATCGCGTCGAGGCCTCGCACTGGATGAATCTGTTCGACATGCACCAGAAATACGGCGAGGTCATCGACGTCAAGGCCGCCGCGGATTATTTTGCCGCGGTCGGCACGCGCCCGCAGGAAGAGCGCCTGCGCGCGGTGTCCGGTACCAAGGTTTAGCCGCCTGCCGCTGCGGCCTGGCATGCGGCGTGTTTGACCCGCTGGCGCTGTTTACTTTTTGGAGAATGCAGATGAACAGGTTTCACGGTTTTCGTATGGCAGTCCACGTTCTGGCGGGTGTTTCGTTTGCGGCGTGCGCCACATCCCTGGCGCAGGCTGCGGACAAGGCTGCAGCCAAGGCGGCGGACAGCTATCCGTCGCGCCCGATCCGCATCATCGTGACCTATCCGCCGGGCGGCGGCGTTGATCTCGCGGCGCGCGTCATCGGGCAGAAGTTCACCGACGCCTTCGGCCAGCAGGTGATCGTCGACAACCGCGGGGGCGGCGGCGGCAACATCGCCATGGAAATGGGCGCGCGCGCCCAGCCCGACGGCTACACGCTCACCATGTCGGCTGCCGGTCCGACCGCGATCAACGTCTCGCTCTACAGCAAGGTGCCGTTCGACCCGGTGAAGGACTACGCGCCGGTGGCGCGGGTGGCATCCACCGTCTACGCGCTGATCGTGCATCCCAGCGTCGAAGCCAAGTCGGTCAAGGAACTGATCGCGCTCGCCAGGACGCGGCCCGGCAAACTCACTTTCGCTTCCGCCGGCATCGGCGCGCCGCCGCACCTGGCGGGCGAACTGCTCAAGACCATGGCAGGCATAGACATCGTGCACGTGCCGTACAAGGGCACCGGGCCGGCGATTGCCGATCTGGTCGGCGGGCAGGTGACGATGATGTTTTCCGACGCGCTGGCAGCCGTGCCGCAGATCAAGGCCGGCAAGCTGCGCGGCCTCGCGGTCAGCAGTCCGCGGCGGTTTGCGTTCGCGCCGGATCTGCCGACGGTAGCGGAGGCGGGCGTGCCGGGATTTTCCGCGGTGGGCTGGACGGGACTGCTGGCGCCGGCCGGCACGCCGCGGGCGGTCGTTCAGAAACTCAATGCGGAGATCGTGCGCGTGCTGCCGCTGCCGGACGTCAAGGAAAAACTCGCGGGCGATGGTAGCGAATTCGGCAAGAACACCCCCGAGGAATTCAGCAAGTTCATCAAGGAAGAAATCGCCAAGTGGGGCAAGGTGATCAAGGCGTCGGGCGCGCGCGCCGACTAAGCGGCGCCCCATCGGTGCCGGCCGCGGCTATTGCGCGGTCAGCACCGCAATCCGGGTTTGCGCGGTTTCGATGATGGGCGGCGCGTCGGGCAGGGCGGGCGCCGCATCCGGTTTCGCCTGGGGTTGCGCCGGTTCGATGTGGGTCGCCGAATAAATGCCCCAGGCCAGTCCGGCGATCAGCAGCATGGGATTGCTCAGGCTCAATCCGGCCCATATCGAAATTGACCGCCCGGTGAGCGTGCCGCTCACTACCGCGCTGGTTTTCTGCAGCGCCACGCGCCCTTCCGCATCCATGGGCACGGCATCCAGCACCTTGCCGACCACGCCTTTGTAGACCACGTCGCTGATGGCGGCGGGGGATTGTGGCGCATCTTCCGCATGCGCGGGAAGCGTCCACAGCAGGGATGCGGCAAGAACAAGGGCGGGATTGATCGACATGGCAGTGCGGCTTCAGCAAGCACCATGCCATTTATTAAAATATTGATTTAATTGGTATTTTTATGACCCTTCCGAGTGCCTGCACTGGCGGCGGGGGCGGTCGTGGTGCGGCCGTGGCGGGCAGCGCTCCACAATGGGGCGGTGCGGTGTCCGGCTGGGGTGCATCCTGGCGGGCTGGCGTTGCGCGGTTCGCCGCGCCGCGCGGCTTGAAGTCCGCTTGCGCGCACGCTATGGTGGGGCGTCCGGGGCCATCGTGATTGCCATGCCGCTGCTGCGCTTATTGTCGGTTTATGTGCCGGTTTGTGTGCCGGCCTGCGTGGCGCGCTGCGTGCTGTGCGTGTCGTGCGCATTTGTGCTCGCCGCGCACAGCCAGGCCAGGCCGGCGTCTGCCGATTATCCGGTCAAGCCGATACGCATCATCGTCGCCGCCTCGCCGGGCGCGGCCGATGACTTCTTTGCGCGCGCGCTGGGCGAAGAACTCGAAGCGTTCTATGGCAGGCGGGTGGTGATCGACAACCGTCCGGGCGCGGGCGGGCTGATCGGCAATGTCCTGGTGTCGCGGGCGAACGCCGACGGCTACACGCTGGGCATGATAGGCGTGACGCGCCTCATCACCGAGCTGGTGCGCGATCAGCCGCCGTATCGCGCGCTCGCCGACATCACCGGCGTTGCGCACGTCGCATCCATCACCAATGTGCTGGTGACCACGCCTGCCATTCCGGCACGCGCGGCGCGCGAGTTCGTCGTCTATGCGCGTGGCCGCGCCGGCGAGCTCAACTATGCCTCGCTGGGCATCGGTTCGGCCTCGCATCTTGCCGGCGAAGTGTTTACGCGCGCACTGGGCATAGACGCCATGCACGTGCCGTTTCGCATGGTGTCGGACACTTTCGTCGAGATGGGGCTGGGGCGGGTGCACTACGCCATATACACCCTGCCGGCGGTGCTCGGCCCGGTGCGCGAGGGCCGGCTGCGCGCGCTCGCGGTGATGACGCCGCAACGCAGCAGCGCGCTGCCGGATGTGCCGGCGATCGCCGAGATCGGATTGCCCGAGGCGCAGTTCGACAGCTGGTCGGGCATCGTCGCGCCCAAGGGCACGCCGCGGCGCATCGTCGAGCAGCTGCACGGCGACATCGTACGCGGGCTGCGCAAGGTGGCGCTGCGCGAACGCTTCATGCGCCAGGGCGCGGAATCGACGCCCGAGGGCACGCCCGACGGTTTCATGCGCCACATGCAGGAAGAGTACCTGCGCTACCAGACGCTGATCCGCGACGGCGGCATACGCCCGGAGTGAGCACGTTTCGCCCGTCAGCTGCGGGCGGGTTCGATCCTTGCCGGTTGCCTGCGGGCTAGCGTGTGTTCGCCGCGAAGCAGTAGAGCAGGCCCGCGCCGCCCGAAGCGCGCAGGTTGTCCTGGCTGCAGCCGCGCGAGGGATGGGAGGAATTCCACGAGCGCGAGGGCTGATCATCCCTCAAACCAAAGCGATCATGGTGCCCGACGATGGCCGCGCCTTCGCCGCTCCTGGTCCAGTTGCCGCAGGTCGTGTCCTTGTCGCTGACCGCAACCCGGCCGTCCGGCGTGGAGCCGGTGAGGATATCGTGCATGTTGGGCGAATCAGCGCCGCCATTGACCTTCTCGCCTTTTTCGGTGAGCGCGGTCATGCGGTTGATGCCGTTGATGTTGTGCAGTTCTTCGACATTGCGCGCGATCAGCCGCCCCTCGGCGTTGTACCACGGGCCCTTGCCGATGCGGTCGCGCGCATTGACTGCCCCGGCGCCGTCCGCGGCAGTGGTGCTGAGATAGGCGCGCCATTGTTTTTTGCCCGCGCCTGCGGCTGCCGCCAGCTGCTGGCAATGCCGGTCGGCGCCTGCCAGTCCGCCCAGGTCGGCGCCCTTGCCCAGTCCCGTGCTGGTGATGAAAAACGACATTTGCGGGCTGATTTTGGGCGCCTGTGCGCCTGCGATGGCGGGCAACGCCAGCCACGCGGCAACCGATAGCGCCAAACCTGCCTTGATGATGTTCATGAGCAGCCTCCTTTGCGATGGATTTGAAATTACGAGCGATGCAAACGCCCTCGCCCGGAAAAATATTCCGCTGATGCGCGGCTCGTTTTGCATTGCCGCAAAAAATCCTGGAGCCGGCACATGCCTCGGGTTGCTGCTATCCTTCGCGTCGTGCTGCCCATGCATATAACTTCTTTCCCATGCTGCGCGCCGGCAGGATGACCGCGATGAGAAGGGCGGTCGCGGGCTGGCCGGTTTGGTCCTGCCTGTTGCTGCTGACGGGTTGCGGCACGCTGCCGGTCATCGTGCCGGACATGGCGCCTGCAGCAGCGCCCGTGCAGATCGACGGCGCCCGCGGGCCGCTTTCCACGGAACGCAGCCGCAGGATACTGGCGCGACTTCAAGGCGGCAGCGGCGCCAGCAGCATTTTCGACCGCCATCTCGCGGTTGAGCAGGCCGTTTCCGACAGCCCCCTGGTGGCCGGCAACCGCGTCCACCTGTTCCAGGACGGGCCGGATACCTACCAGGCCATGCTTGCGGCGATCCAGGCGGCGCGCGACCACATCAACATGGAGACCTACATCCTCGAGGATGACGAGGTCGGCCAGCGCTTTGCCGATGCGCTGATTGCAAAGCAGCGCGAAGGCGTGCAGGTGAATCTCATTTATGACAGCGTGGGCACTCTTGCCACGCCGGCCGCGTTTTTCCAGCGCCTGCGCGACAGCGGCATCCGCACGCTGGAATTCAATCCGGTCAACCCGCTGACAGCCAAGGCCGGCTGGGACGTGAACCAGCGCGATCACCGCAAGCTGCTGATCGTCGACGGGCAGACCGCGTTCCTCGGCGGCATCAACATCAGCAGCGTCTATTCGGGCAGCTCGTTCAGCCAGCGCTCCAAGGTTCGCCCGGACGGCAGGCTGCCGTGGCGGGACACCCATCTGCAGATCGACGGCCCGGTGGTCGCGGAGTTCCAGAAGCTGTTCCTCGAAACCTGGCGCAAGCAGAAAGGCGATGTGCTGACGCAGAGCAATTTTTTCCCACCGCTGCAGCGCCAGGGCAACGAGGTCGTGCGTGCCATCGGCAGCTCGCCTGATGATGCCTCCAGCCTGATCTACGTGACACTGCTTTCGGCGATCAACAGCGCCGAGATCGAGGTCCTGCTGACCAACGCCTACTTCATGCCCGACCCGCAGCTGCTTGCCGCGCTCAAGGCGGCCGTGGCGCGCGGCGTCGATGTGCGCCTAGTGCTGCCGGGCAGCTCCGACTCGGCGCTGGTGTTTCACGGCGGACGCTCCCACTACGACGAACTGCTGGCCGAAGGCGTGAAGATCTATGAGCGTCGCAATGCGCTGATGCACGCAAAGACGGCCGTGATCGATGGTGTGTGGTCAACCGTGGGTTCGACCAATCTCGACTGGCGCAGTTTCCTGCATAACGACGAGGTGAATGCCGTCATACTGGGAAAGGAGTTCGGCGACCGCATGCGCACGGTGTTCGAGGACGACGTCGCGAACTCCGAACCCATCACGCTGGATCAGTGGCGGCGCCGTTCAATCGGCGTGCGGATCAAGGAGATATTCGCGCGGTTCTGGGAGTACTGGCTGTAACGGCAGCGATGCGCGGCTGTATCCCGGTGCCGGTGCCGGTGCCCGGCCCTAGCCCCTGAACACCACCGGCGCCAGCGTGTTCTGGTCGATCATCACATCCACGACCGCGGGCTTGCCGCTGGCGAACGCGCGCTGGATTGCGCCTTCGAGCTCGCCCGGCCGGGTGACGTGCTCGCCGTGCGCGCCGAACACTTTTGCCAGCGCGCCGAAGTCGGGGTTTTTGTAGTCGACGGCAAAGTAGCGGCCGCCGAAGTGCTCGTTCTGAAACGCGCGCTCGTTGCCCAGGCCCTGGTCGTTGAACACCACGTATACCACCGGAATGTTCTCGCGCACCGCGGTTTCGAGTTCGCCGATGTTGCACATCGCGCCCATGTCGCCCGAGGCGCACAGCACCGGGCGGTCGGGGCGCGCCAGCTTGACGCCCATCGCGATCGGCAGCGAGCCGCCGACCGAAGCCCAATCGTCTATGCACAGGAAGGTGCCGGGCTCGTAGCTCTTGAAATAGCTGCGCACGTGCTTGCCGCCGTTGCCGGCGTCCACCACCAGGATGCCGTTCCTGGGCAGGACCTTGCGGATCATGTGCGCGACGAACTGCGGCTGTATCGGCTCGGCGTCGGGCCTGAGCGCCGCCGTGAGTTCGGCGTCGAAGTCGGCGCGCGCCCTGGCGACATCGACCCACGGCTTGCGCGCCTGGACCTTCGCGGCGCGTTCGGCGAGGCCCCCGATGAAGCTTGCCGATGAGCCGGTCACGCCCAGCGTCACCGGGAACACGATGCCGATCTGGCCGGGCGCCGCGGTGTGGTGGATGATTTTCGCCTGTTCGCTGAAGATGCCGTACTTGTACAGGGTCGAGAACACGTCGAAGTGCGCGCCGATGGCGACGATGACATCGGCCCTGGGCGCGGCGCGGTTGGCGCTGGTGTAGCCGTTGCGGCCCAGCGGGCCCAGCGCCAGCGGATGCGTGGAGGGAAAGGCGTCGGGCGAGTACTGCAGCACGGCGACGGGAATGCCGGTGGCGGCAGCGAGCTGCTCCATCGCGGCCACCGCATTTTCCTTCATCACGCCGCGGCCGATCACGAACAGCGGGCGCTCGGCTTTGCTGATCAGCGCCCACGCCGCATCGAGCTGCGCCGGGTCGCATACCGCCGGCACGGTGTTGCGGTAGGCGGCGGGGGCGATGGCTTCGGGGACGGTCTGCTCGAGCAGCACTTCGCTGGCGGCCTCGATGTGTGTCGGGCCTTGCGGCTCGGCCAGCGCCACGCGGAAGGCCTTGCGCACCGCTTCCTGCACCTTGTCCACATAGGGAATGCTGTAGGCCCACTTGGTGATGGGGCGCATGAAGGGAATCTGGTCCATGTCCTGGGTCGCATCGCGTTCGCGCATGATGCTTTCCTGCACGCCGGTGATGCTGATTACCGGTACGTTGCCCTTGTGGGCGGCGGCGATGGCGGTGACGATGTTGGTGACGCCCGGGCCTTCGGTGACGGTGACCACCGACGGTTTGCCGGCAGCGCGCGCGAAACCGTACGACATGAAGGCCGCGCCCTGTTCGTGGCGCGTGAGGATGAAGCGGATCTGTGGCGTGTCGCGCAGCGCGTCGAGGATGGCGAGGTTCTGCGTGCCGGGGATGCCGAAGACGTGGTCTATGCCTTCGCGCAGCAGGCCGTCGACCAGCGCGCGCGCGCCGGTGATGGTGGTCGTGACGGGCTTGCGCTCGGTGGTATCCATGAAATGACTTTCCTCGGGGTATGTTCAGTGCATGTTGTGTGCGGCGGCGCGGCCGGCAGCCTGCCGCTCAGTCCGGCCGGGCGCCGCTGGCCTTCACCACTTTCGACCATTTGGCGATTTCCTCGCGCACGAGCTTGTCGAGTTCTTCCGGCCTGCTGCCGGAGATTTCCACGCTCTGCTCGGAGAACCTGGCCTTGACGTCGGGCGCGGCGAGCGCCTTGAGCAGCGCGCCGTGGAGCCGGTCGACGATGGGCCGCGGCGTGCCCGCGGGCAGGAACATGCCGTACCAGGAGTTCGATTCGGTGCCCTTGATGCCGGATTCGGCCACCGTCGGCAGCGTGGGGAAGGTGGGCACGCGCTTTTCGCTCGCTACCGCGATGGCGCGCAGGCGGTTGGCTTTCACCAGCGGAGTGGCGACCACGAAGGTGGTGATGGTGAGCTGGGTCTCGCCGCTCATGGTCGAGGTCATCGCCGGCGACGCGCCCTTGTACGGCACGTGGCGGATGTCGATGCCGGCGGTGACCTTGAGCAGTTCGGTCGCCAGGTGCAGCGGCGTGCCGTTGCCGGGTGATGAATAAGTGATGTCGCCGGGCCGCGCCTTGGCCAGCTTGATCAGTTCGGGCATGGTTTTTACCGGCAGCGAAGGGTTGACCAGGATGACGTGCGGCACCGCGCCGATCAGCGACACCGGCTGGAAGTCGCGCACCGTGTCGTAAGGCATTTTTTCGAACAGCGCAGCGTTGCTGGCATGGCTGGCGTAGGCCATGAGCACGGTGTAGCCGTCAGGTGCGCTCTTGGCGACGTGGTCGGAGCCGATGTTGCCGCTGGCGCCGACGCGATTCTCGATGATCATCTGCTGGCCGAGCGCTTCGGTGAGCTTGGGCGCGAGCAGGCGGGTCACGGTGTCTATGCCGCCGCCGGCCGGAAATGCCACGACGAGCCTGACCGGTTTCACGGGGTAGGCCTGCGCCCAGGCCTGGGGCGCGATGGCAAGGCTGCAGGCGAGGGCGGCGAGGCGTGCGGCGGATGCCGCCGCGCTGGTTTTCATGCTGTTCAATTTGTCTCCCTGATCGTGCGTGGTGATTTCAATATGCGCATGGTAGCAGCGTTCAGGGTCCGGCAAGAAGCATGGCCGCGCCATCAGCGGCCGCCTTGTTGCCCGGCTTTCGCTTTGTGCCGCGCCTGCCGGGGCACGCTCTCGGTTGCTTCCTGGATCAGCGCGGCGCAATCGCTGTCCTGTGCCCCGCCCAGGTCGATCAGCGGCAGTAGCGCGCCCAGGCCGCCCGTGGCCCAGCCGAGCGCAATGGCCGCGGCGCCGCGGCCAGCCGCATTCTTGAGATCGGGTCCGGTCTTCGGGTCCTTGAATGTGCCGGTGATGTTGATGGGACCGCGCAGCGCGACCAGGCTGAAGCCCTTCGACTTCGATACCAGGCTGAGATCGAGCGACTCATCGGCGAAGTTGATGCCGCCGCTGCCGGTGACGACGGCCTTGCCGGTGTCCAGCACCAGCGTTTTGACCTTGAAGTCGCCGTCTTTGCCGTTGAGGTGCGCGGCCATGCAGCGCACCGGCAGCTGCTTGTCGCCCGTCAGCAGCACCGGAATTGCGTTGGCGACGTCGAGATTGATGAGCCGCACCAGCAGTTCGCTGATCGAGCCCCCTTCCATCATGAGCGCCGCGTCGCCGTCCGCGGCGGCAAGCATTTTCGCAATCGAGTTTCCGGTCGTGTCGATTTTCGCGCGTCCGGTGAGCGTGCCCGCATTCGCCCTGCCCAGCTTGAAGCCCGGGAAAAGCTTCTCGAGACGCACCTGGCGCACGCTGATGTCTGCGCGGGTCTTGATCACGGACTGGCGCGCATCCATCCTGATCTGCGACACGAGGTTGCCGCCGGCCACGCCGAAATTGAGCGGCTCGAGCGTGATTGCGCCGTCGCGCAGCTTCAGCGTCGCGGTGATTTTCTCCAGCGGCAGTTTGCCGGTGAGCACGTGTTCGCCGCGGAACTGCACGTCGGCATTGGCGACGCGCAGTTTCTCCAGGCTGAACGGCTCATGCGGCAGCACACGGCCGGGCGGCGGCGGGGTGGGACTGGCCCTGGCGTCGCCGCGCTCGGCGCCGACGAAGCCGCCAAGGTCGTGAATATCGAGATTGCGCGAGACGAGATTTGCGGTGATGAAGCGGGGCTTGCGGCCGAGATCCACGCTGAAGTCGCCCGCGAGGTCGCTGTTGCCGACGCGTCCCGCAAACTTGCGGAATGTCCAGACATGGCCGCTGTGATTCAAATGACCGCTCAGCTTGTACGGAGGCGTCGGCGGCAACGGCATGCCGAGCAGCGGAAACAGCTGCGCCATGTCGGCGCCTTCGAGCTCGAAGTTCAGGTTCTCGCCATTGAGGTGAAGCGGATCGGCCAGCACGCCGTTGATGCGCGCCCTGGTCGTGCCGAGCACCGCGCGCAGGTTGACCGGGTAGGGAAGGGGCTTGGCCGATGCCAGCGTGAGCACGCTGCCGACCACCCCGTCCAGGGTTGTCGGCATGCCCTTGACGCGCCCGCGTCCGGTGATTTTCCACATGCCGGCATTTTTCTGATCGGCGGGAATGGTCGAGACTTCGGTGGCGATGTCGGTTTTGATTGCCGGGTCGCGGAAAACGAAGCGGGCGCGGTCAAGGGTGAGGGTGCCGATGGACGGCAACCCGCGTTTTGCATCCTCGCCCGGCGCGCCGAATTCCCAGTTCGCGGCGCCGTCGCTGTTTTTCTCGAGCAGTATGCGCGCCTCGCTCAGGCTGACTTCCGGCAGCACCACGCGTCCGCGCCACAGCGCCAGCACATCGACCGTGAACTCGACGCGGCCGATTTCGGCCATGCCGGGCTCGCGTGCCCAGGGTGCATTGCCGATGACCAGCCCCTCCGCGGTCAACCGGGGATAGCGCGACAAGCGCACGTCGAAGTTGCCGCGGATCGCAAAGGTTCTGCCCGTGGCGCGCTCAACGTGTTTTGCGATGGGCTCGCGCAGCCAGTTCCAGTCGAAGAAGTGCAAGCCGGCCCCGGCCAGCAGGGCAAGCGCAGCGAATCCGGCCAGCCAGTATTTCCATCGACTTGTCATGTCGCTCACGGGAGACAAAATGGGTTGTTGCTGCGCGGATTGTTGCAGCGCGATTGCTGGTTAGACTTGCCGCTTTGCATGACGTTCCGGGCCATGTCGCTGCCGGCTGCGATTCCGTCATGCTTCGTGGCGGCGCATTTTTATGCCCGCAGGCGTTCATCGGCGGTAGAATCAGCGCTGCAATTTTCTGCGGTTCCATTTCCCCATGGCCCTCAAGCGCCCCCAAGGTTCCGCCGGCACGCTGATCGTGCTGGAGCATGCTTCGAAGATACTCAAGGGCAATCCGCTCGGCGACCCGCATGTGCGCAAGCTCGGCGTGTGGCTGCCGCCACAGTACGACGGCTCGGGCAGGCGTCGTTTCCCGGTGTTCTACGATCTGGTCGGCTTTACCGGCTCGGGGCTTTCGCACACCAACTGGAAGCCTTTCGGCGACAACGTGCCGGAACGCGCGGCACGCCTCATTCACGAGCGGAAAATGGGACCGGCGATCATCGTGTTTCCGGATTGCTTCACCGCGCTCGGCGGCAATCAGTACATCAATTCATCGGCGATCGGCAGGTATGCCGATTACCTGGTGCGCGAGATCATTCCTTTTGTCGACCGCGAGTTCCGCACGCTGGCGAGCCGCGAGCATCGCGGCTGCTTCGGAAAATCCTCGGGCGGCTACGGCGCCATCATCCATGGCATGCGCTACGCGCAGCACTGGGGCGCGATTGCCAACCATTCCGGCGACGCATATTTCGACTTCGTTTACCGCAACGACTGGCCGGACACCCTCAATGAGCTGGCAAAGCACCGCCTGCCCGGACTCAGGCCGGGCAGACGCAACGTGCTGCGCGATGCGGGCCGCGGGGGGCTGGACCGCGGGCTCGACGACGGACGCATCCGGCGCTTTCTTGAGCGCGTGTGGAAAAAGGAGAATCTTTCGCATGCGGAAGGCCACTGCCTGATGAACCTGTGCATGGCGGCGACCTACGATCCCGACCCCAGGGCGCCGCTGGGTTTCCGCGTGCCCTTCAATCTCGAGTCCGGTGAAGCGATCGAGGGCCGCTGGAAGAACTGGCTCAGGCACGATCCGGTGCACCTGGTTGCGAAATACCGCAGCAACCTCAGGACGCTGCGCGGCATTTACATCGACTGCGGCTGGCGCGACCAGTACCGCATCCACTATGGCACGCGCATCCTGTCGCAGCGGCTTGCCGCGGCCGGCGTGCGCCACACCTATGAAGAATTCGACGACAACCACTCCGACATCGACTACCGCATGGACGTGAGCCTGCCGTTTCTCTACAGGGCGCTCAAACCCTGAAAACCCGCCGGTTGGGCAGCCGGCGCCAGCGCTGGCGCGGCGGAATGCGGGCGCTGGCCGACGCCTGCGTTGAATCGGTGGATTTCATATAAGTATATGTTTTTATTATATTATTTTCGTCATTCCCGGTGCAGCCGGCCAGCCCTTGCGCCACGGCCGGGCATCGCGACCTTGGGCTAGGGTCTTGAATTGCTGTATAATTTATTCCCCCCTATGTCCGGACGCCAACGCCCGGGCTTACTCGACTGATTGCGATGAGGTTTATCTGATATGCAAGCAATCCTGGACTACCTGAAACAAAGCGGCGAACGTCTTGATTCGGAGATCGCCGCGGCGACAGGCCTTTCTCTTGCAAAGGTGCGCACCAGCGTGACCGACCTGCATGCGCGCGGCGCCGTGATGGTGTGCCGCTCGATCCGTTACAAGGACGGCAAGGAAATCGATGCCATGGCCTGCCGTATCGCGGGCTATATTCCGCCCGCCGCCCCTGGCCGGAAATCGAAAGCGCATCTGCAGGCAAAAGCCAATACGGCTGAGTGATCCCGTAGTTTTTCTGCGGTAGTTTTCCTGCAATTTCCGTTGCAGCTGCCCGGGCGCCCGCGAGGCGGGCGTCACGCCGGCGCGTGCACGGCTGCCGCGATGCAATAAGAAGAACAATAATTTAAAACAAAGACCTGGCCTGATCTGCCGCTGTCCATGACGGGGCCCAGGCGCGTGATTTCATCTGCTTTCGGAGGACGACATGCTGCGCATCTATGGTTCCGCCAACTCCCGCGCCCTGCGCGTGCTGTGGATGGCGGGCGAACTCGGAATCGCCTACGAGCACAGGGACTGGCTGCCGCGGGCGCCGGAAACCCGCACGCCGGAATTTTTTTCGCTCAATCCCAATTACCGCGTGCCGGTGATAGACGACGACGGCTTCGTGCTGTCGGAGTCCATGGCCATCAATTTTTATCTCGCGAAAAAGCACAACAGCCCGCTTTATCCGGCAGATCCCCGGCAAGAGGCGCTGGCGCTGCAGTGGAGCCTGTGGGAAACCGACCGGCTCGACCGCCAGATCGTCAACTATGTGCGCCACACCAAGGCGCTGCCCGAGGCCGAACGCAAGCCGGAAGTCGCCGCAGCCGCGTTCAAGGAAGTCGCGCCGGCCCTCGATGTGCTGGAAACCGCGCTCGGAAAATCCGACTGGCTGGTCGGCAATGCATTTTCGGTGGCCGATCTTAACGTTGCGGGCGCGCTCTACCGCGCGCTGTCGATAGACATCAGCCGCTGGCCGCACGTCGATGCCTGGCTCAAGCGCTGCTGGGAACGCCCGGCGGCAAAGAAGGCGCGGGCGATGCGCGACGATTGATGCGTCTTGTTGCGCGGGGCGGGGTTGCCATCCCGCGTCCCGAATGCCACTGAAGCGCGGCTTTACTGCGCCTTCATGCCGATCTGCTTGATCAGCGCCGACAGTTCCGCGTATTCGTCACGCTGCATTTTCGCGAAATGTTCGGGCGGGCCGTAGCCCGGCATCGCGCCCTGCGCCAGGATTTTCTTGCGCGTGTCCTCTTCCTTGAGAACCTTGACGATGTCGGCGTTGAGTCGTGCGATGATCGGCTTGGGCACGCCGCGCGGGGTGATCAGTCCGAACCAGGATTCGGTCTTGTAGGCGCCAAACCCGGCCTCGGCGGTGGTCGGCACATCCGGCAGTGACTCGGCGCGCTGGTCGCTGCCGACTGCGAGTGCCCGCAGCTGCCCGCTCTTGATGAGCGGCATGATCGCGGGCAGCGGATAGACGTAGTACTGGATGGTGCCGCCGATCAGCGCGCTGCGGCTGTCCGGCCCTTGCCGGAACGGCACGTGCACGACATCGATGCCGGCCATCGCGGCGAACTTGGCGCCGGCCAGGTGCGACGAGCTGCCCACGCCCGCCGAACCGTAGTTGAGCTTGCCGGGACTCGCTTTCGCCATCGCGATGAGTTCGGGGATATTCTTCACGTTGACACCTCGGCCCAGCACGATCACGTTGTGGGTGTAGGCGACGAACGAAACCGAATCGAAGTCCTTCAGCGGGTCGTAGGGCTTCTGCTCGCGGATCAGCACGTTCGAAAGGTGGGGCTGGCCGATCATGGCCATGGTGTAGCCGTCGGGCGCGGCGTTGCGCGTGAGCTCGCCGCCGATCAATCCGCCGGCGCCCGGCCGATTGTCGACGACGAACTGCTGGCCGTAGATCTCGGTCAGCCGCTGCGCGACGATGCGCCCGAGCACGTCACTCGCGGAGCCCGAGAAGAACGGCACGATCATGCGCGCCGGTTTCGAAGGCCACTTCTGCTGCCCGCTGGCAACGCCCGGCGCGCCGGCCAGCACGACCATCAGAACAGCTGCAGCACCGCTCCAAGCTTTGTTCATGGCTTCCTCCTTTGTGATGCTGAAGCCATGATCCCCAGGCCCGGATGCCTGACTCGGGATACGGCCACGGCGATTTTATTGCCGCATGCTAGACCCACGCCCCGTTCGTTACAAGCACCGCTGCGCCGGCCCCGGCCGGCGCGCACCAGGTCCCCGGAATGATGCCCCTGCCTACTTCCCGATCAGGCGGTGCAGGTGCCTGCCGAAGTCGGTATTGTCCTGATAGCCGTGGAAGAGCTGTGCGCCCGGGCCGATGGCGCCGACTGCCACCGGCTCCGGGGTATGGCCCGAAGTGCCCCAGTAGAAGCCGGTCTGGCGTGCCACCATGCGTCCCAGCGCATTCTGCGGCAGGTAAGAGAAATTCCGTTCCAGCGTCTTCTGGCTGAGCAGCAGCTCGCGCAAATCGGCGTCAAGCCTGAAGCCGGGGAAATGCTGTGCCAGCAGCGGATCCAGTACTTCGCTGGAGGGTTTCTTGCCGAGTTTTTCTTTTACCATGTTGAGCGACATGGTGATGCGCCCGAGCATCTGCAGCTGTTCGTCGCCGGCGTAGAAGCGGTTGCTGCTCGACAGCCTGCTCAGGTCCTTCAGTGCATAGGTAGGCGAGAACCCGCCGGTCTCATGGTCGCCGGTGACGATCACCAGCGTGTCGGGATTGCTGCGCTGGAACTCGAGTGCCACTTTGACCGCGTCGTCGAACGCCCACAGCGCGCGCATCAGCGAGGCGGCATCGTTGGCGTGTGCGGAGGTGTCGACGTTTTCGTTCTCCACCAGTAGCACGAATCCCCTGGGGCTCTGCTGCGACAGCGCTTTGAGGGCGGCCGCGGCCATTTCCGCGGTCGATGGTTCCTGTGCCGGGTTGCGGTCGAGTTCAAAGTCCATGTCTTCGTCGGCGAACAGCCCGAGCAGCCTGGGACCGGTGGCAGCCTTGAGTTCGGCGCTGTTGCGGGCGACGGCGTGGCCGCGGGCGCGAAATGTGGCGATGATGTCCTTGCCGTCCTTGCGCTTGCCGCCCGGCGCGCCCGCGGGCAGGAAATAGTCGGCGCCGCCGCCCAGCAGCACATCGGGCTCGAGCGCCAGCAGCAGGTCCACCAGTATCTGCGAGTCGCGGCGCGACCTGGCGTTGATGCTGAAAGCGGCTGGCGTCGCGTCGTAGATGGTGGCGGTGGTCACCAGTCCGATGCGCTTTCCCGCGGACTTCGCCGCCTGCATCACGGTGCGCTGGGGCTTGCCGTCCGGCGTGATGGACACCGCACCGTTGGTCACTTTGTAGCCTGTCGACATGGCGGAGGCGGCCGCCGCCGAATCAGTGACATAAGCGCCGTGCGGCTGCGTCGAAAGCAGCCCGAGCATGCCTTCGCGGAACACGACATCGGTGGTGGCAAACGGCTCCCGGCGCAGCACGTTGCTCGAATGCTTGCCGAAATCCCATTGCTGGGGTGCGGCCCCGTCGGCGAACAGGATGATGATGTTCTTCGGCTGCTGTGACGCAGTGCCGGTGGAGGCCGGGGGAGAGGCGCAGCCTGCCAGCGCCAGCACCAGTACCGCAAGGGTGGTCAGCCAGTTGCGCGCGAAGCGGTAAATCGGGTTTTGCATGGATGCCTCCCTGGTGGCGGCTGCTGGTCGCCGCGCTGGTTCGGGAATCATAAACGAAAGTGGCGCCATCGGCGCTTCCATGCGCCTGGCATGTGCCGACGCACTGGCTCCGGCCTGCCATTACGGGCGTAGGGCATCACCCGCTATACTGATCCGTTTTGAAGACGCGGTCCTGGCAATGGGCGGGAAAGAAACGGCAGGCATGCAGGCGAAAGTGGATGCGATCTACCGCGCCGAGTCGCGCCGCGTGTTTGCCACGCTGGTGCGGCTGCTGGGCGATTTCGATGCCGCCGAAGAGGCCCTGCACGAGGCTTTCCGCGCCGCGCTGGAGCAGTGGCCGCGCGACGGCGTGCCCGCCAATCCGCGCGCGTGGCTGGTGTCGGCCGGCCGCTTCAAGGCCGTTGATGCGATGCGCCGCAACGCGCGCATGGAGGCGCTCGACGACGCGGCTGCGGACAATATCGCCGCGCCCGACCAGCCCGATGCCGAGGGCATCGAAGATGACAGGCTGCGGCTGATCTTCACCTGCTGCCACCCGGCGCTGCAGCCCGACGCGCAGGTGGCGCTGACGCTGCGCGAGGTGTGCGGACTGACCACCGAGGAAATCGCGCACGCCTTCCTCACCGCGCCGCCGACGCTGGCGCAGCGCATCGTGCGCGCCAAGAACAAGATCCGCGACGCAAAAATTCCCTACCAGGTGCCGGCGCAGCAGGACCTGCCGCAGCGGCTCGACAGCGTGCTGCGGGTGATTTACCTGGTGTTCAACGAGGGTTATGCGGCATCTTCCGGCGCGACGCTGACGCGCCATGATCTGTCGGGCGAGGCGATCCGCCTGGCGCGGCTGCTGGTTGACCTGCTGCCCGAGTCCGAGGCGATGGGCCTGCTGGCGCTGATGCTGCTGCACGAATCGCGGCGCGCGGCGCGCACTTCGGCTTCGGGCGACCTGATTTTGCTGGATGAACAGGATCGCGCGTTGTGGGACCGCGCGCTGATCGCGGAAGGCATCGCGCTCACGGAGCGCGCGCTGGCGACGCGCCGCATCGGCTCGTATGCGCTACAGGCGGCGATTTCAGCGGTGCATGCCGAAGCGCCTGCCGCCGCGGCGACCGACTGGGCGCAGATCGTCGGACTCTATGACGTGCTCGCGCGCGTCGAACCCTCGCCGGTGGTGGAGCTCAACCGCGCGGTGGCGGTTGCGATGCGCGACGGCCCCGCGGCCGGGCTTGCCCTGATCGATGCCATTCTGGCGCGCGGCGACCTGGCCGACTACCGTCTTGCGCACGCCGCGCGCGCCGACCTGTGCCGGCGCCTGGGCAAAACCGCGGATGCATGCGCCGCCTATGAGCGCGCGCTGCAACTGACGCAGCAGGCGCCGGAGCGGCGATTTTTGCAGCGGCGGCTGGCCGAGCTGGCGGGCAGGCCGGCGTAGCGGGCGGCGCATCTTTCCCGCGGGTCCGCTGTCTGTATGTGAGACAGTTTGTAATAACATCGTGTTCCAACTGCAATCGGATACGCCATGCAAGCAATCATTTCCATCTCCGGCCTGACCAAGACCTACGCCTCGGGGTTCCGGGCCCTGAACAACATCAGCCTTGACATCAGGCAGGGCGAAATCTTCGCCCTGCTCGGCCCCAACGGCGCGGGCAAAACCACGCTGATCAGCATCGTTTGCGGCATCGTCACCGCGACGCAGGGCACGGTGCTTGCGGACGGACTCGACATCGTGCGCGACTATCGCGCGGCGCGCTCGCGCATAGGGCTGGTGCCGCAGGAACTGACGACGGATGCCTTCGAGACGGTGTGGGCCACGGTCAGCTTCAGCCGCGGGTTGTTCGGGCGCGCGCCCAATCCGCAGCACATCGAGAAGGTGCTGCGCGACCTGTCCCTGTGGGACAAGCGCAAGAACCGCATCATGACCCTGTCCGGCGGCATGAAGCGGCGGGTGATGATCGCCAAGGCGCTGTCGCATGAACCCGACATCCTGTTCCTCGACGAGCCGACGGCGGGCGTGGACGTGGAACTGCGCCGCGACATGTGGGCGCTGGTGCGCGGCCTGCGCGACCGCGGCGTGACCATCATCCTCACCACGCACTACATCGACGAGGCCGAGGAAATGGCCGATCGCATCGGCGTGATCAACAAGGGCGAACTGATCGTGGTGGAGGAAAAATCCACGCTGATGAAGAAGCTGGGCAAGAAGCAGCTCACCGTGCACCTGCAGCAGCCGATGGCGGCGATCCCGGCCGGGTTGGGTGACTGGCCATTGGTGCTGAATGCCGCCGGCACCGAGCTCGAATATTCCTTCGATGCGGGCAAGGAGCACACCGGGGTGCCGGAACTGCTCAGGCGCATCGGCGATCTGGGCATAGAGTTCAATGACCTGAATACCCGGCAGAGTTCGCTCGAGGACATTTTTGTCAGCCTGGTGCACGAGGAAAAGGTATGAGGAAAAAGCGTGAGCGCAAAATATGAATCGCAACGACCGCGTGACAATGAAGGAGAATCGATGAAACCGGGCAGCGGCTTTGCCTTCAACCGCCATGGCGTGTGGGCGATTTTCTGTTTCGAGATGGCGCGGTTCTGGCGTACCGCGGCGCAGAGCATCGTGGCGCCGGTGATTACCACTTCGCTGTATTTCGTGGTGTTCGGCGCGGCCATAGGCGCGCGCATGGCCGGAGTGGAAGGCGTGTCTTACGGTGCTTTCATCGTGCCGGGTCTGATCATGCTGTCGCTGTTCACCGCCAGCCTGTCCAATGCCTCGTTCGGCATTTACTTCCCCAAGTTCACCGGCACCATCTACGAGCTGCTGTCCGCGCCGATTTCGCCGTCGGAGATCGTGCTCGCCTATGTCGGGGCGGCGGCGGCCAAATCCGTGCTGCTGGGCCTCATCATCCTGGCCACGGCGGGCCTGTTCGTGCCGATCCAGATCATGCATCCGGTTTGGATGGTCGCTTTCCTGCTGCTGACTTCCATCACCTTCAGCCTGTTCGGTTTCATCATCGGCGTGTGGGCGAAGGGTTTCGAGCAGTTGCAGTTCATTCCCATGCTGGTCATGACCCCGCTGACTTTCCTGGGCGGCGCGTTTTATTCGATCGACATGCTGCCGCCGGCCTGGCGCACCGTCAGCCTGTTCAACCCGGTGGTCTACCTGATCAGCGGTTTCCGCTGGAGCTTTTACGGCACTGCGGATGTTGGCGTGGGAGTGAGTCTGGCGGCGACGCTGGGGTTGTTTCTGCTGTGCATGGCCGGCGTGACGTGGATATTCAGGACAGGGTATCGGCTGAAAAGCTGATGGGGCTGAAAAGCTGATGGCGGCGGGCCTGCGGCCTGTTTCGCCCGCGGTCGCGGCAGCGACCCGCAAAAAATAAATTAAACGCAATGTCGAATTGGCGACCGGCCAATCGACTACAGGGTGAGGATGGCTGTTGCCGCACTTCGGCAAAGTCAAAAAATACTCATTAAAGACAAGGAGTTATTAATGCGCTTCATGATTATCGTCAAAGCCACCCGGGAATCCGAGGCTGGCGTGATGCCGGGCGAGGACCTGCTCGGCGCCATGCAGAAATACCACGAGGAGCTTGCCCACGCCGGCGTGCTGGTCGATGGCTCGGGCCTCAAACCCAGCGCCCAGGGCTGGCGCGTCCATTACGACGGTAGCAAGCGCACGGTGGTCGATGGTCCGTTTGTCGAAACCAAGGAGCTGATCGCCGGCTATACCATCATCAAGGTGAAGTCGCGCGAAGAGGCCGTGGAGTGGACCAGGCGCTTCCCCAACCCGACCATGGACGGCAGCGCCTGCCATATCGAGGTGCGCCAGTTCTTCGAGCTGGAGGATTTCGGTGACAGCCCCGTGATCGAGCGTTTTCGCGAGATCGGCATGGGCGGCGAAAAGTAGCGCGCCTGTCCTTGGAGAGTGCCATGCAGAAAATCACCCCTTTCCTGTGGTTCGACGGCAATGCCGAAGAGGCCGTGAACTTCTACGTTTCCATTTTCAGGAATTCCGCAATCGGCACGGTGACCCGCTACGGCAAGGAAGCCGCCGAGGCCTCCGGCATGCCCGAGGGGGCGGTCATGACCATGGCTTTCCGCATCGAAGGCCAGGATTTCACCGCGTTGAACAGCGGGCCGTATTTCAGGTTCACCGAGGCGATTTCCTTCGTGGTCAACTGCGAATCGCAGGCAGAAGTGGACCATTACTGGGAACGGCTGTCCGCGGGCGGCGATCCCGCCGCGCAGCGCTGCGGCTGGCTCAAGGACCGCTACGGCGTGTCCTGGCAGATCGTGCCCAAGGTGCTGCCCGAGTTGCTGCAGCACAAGGATGCAGCAAGAGCCGGCCGCGTCATGCAGGCCTTGCTGCAGATGGGCAAAATCGAGATCGCGGCCTTGCAGCACGCCTGAGCGCGGCCGCAACCAGCACAGGAGGCAGACATGCTCAAGATCATCGCCATCGTTGCTATTGTCGTGATCGCCGGAATCCTGGCTTTTGCTGCGACCCGGCCCGACACTTTCCGCGTCCAGCGCGCGACGGGTATCAAGGCCCCTCCGGAGAAAATCTTTGCCTTCATCGACGATTTCAGGCGCTGGGACGCATGGTCGCCGTGGGAGAAGAAGGATCCCGCGATGAAGCGCACATTCAGCGCCACAACCGCGGGCAAGGGGGCGATTTACGCGTGGGAAGGCAACAAGGATGTCGGCCAGGGCAGCATGCAAATCGTAGAGTCGGCAACGCCGTCCAGAGTCGCGATCAAGCTCGACTTCGTCAAGCCGTTCGAAGCCCACAACATGGTCGAATTCACGCTCGCGCCGGCAGACGGCGCCACCCTGGTGACATGGAGCATGCAGGGTTCCGTGCCGTACTTCGCGAAAATCGTTCACATGTTCATCGACATGGACAAGATGGTCGGCAAGGACTTCGAGGCCGGCCTGGCCAGCCTCAAGGCCGCAGCCGAAAAATGAATCCCGTGCAACCTCGCCAATGGAGCCAGCAATGAAATTTCTGTGCCTGATCTGCGCCGAGAAGGTGATGGAGCAGATGACCGCAGACGATGCGGAAAAACACTACCAGGAGTACGCCGAATTCACCGAGGAAATCCGCCGCAGCGGCCATTACCTCGGCTGCAACCGCCTGCTGCCGCCGGCTGCGGCGACCACCATCCGCGTGCGCAATGGCAAGGTCTCGGCCACCGACGGGCCCTGGGTGGAAACCAAGGAGCAGCTTGGCGGCTACTACCTGATCGAGGCACGCGACCTCAACGAGGCCATCCGCGTCGCGGCTAAAATTCCCGGCGCGGCACGCGGCTGCGTGGAGATCCGGCCGGTCGCGGAAGACGAGCAGACCGTCACCGCGCTAGGTTTTGACAGGCATGCCGGAGCCGCGCGATGAAATACCTGTGCCTGGTGTACCTTGATGAAAGGCGCCTCGACGAGCTGCCCGACGAGGATTGCGTGGAGTTCGATGCCTCGATACGCAGCAGCGGCCACTGCCTTGCCTCGGAAGCGCTGCAGTCGGTGCAGACCGCGACCACGGTGCGGGTGAGGGACGGCCGGCTGGCGGTCACCGACGGGCCGTTCGCCGAAACCAAGGAGCAGCTCGCGGGCTTTTACATGATAGAGGCGAAGGATCTGGATGAGGCGATACGGCTCGCCGCGAAAATCCCGCCGGCGCGCGTGGGCAGCATAGAAGTGCGGCCGATCCGGCCGATCCGCGAAACGGTCGCTGCTGCACGGCAGGGCAAGCGTGCACAAGCCGGCGATGAACGCCAGTAACTGCAAAAGGAGACGATGATGGCAAGCAACATCAGGAAGACCGCGGTTGGCAGGCAGGGCAAGGCGGCGCGCGCGAAACGTACGCAGTTGAAACGCGCCCAGGGCGTGCTGGTGATGGTTGCCACGCGCAAGGGTGCGTGGCTGTATCGCAGCGATGCGGCGCGCAGGACATGGAAAGCCGACGGCCCGCACTTTCTCGGCCACGTGATCAGCCACATGATGCTCGATCCGCGCGACGGCAGGACCCTGCTCGCCGCGGCCAAGACCGGCCATCTCGGACCGACCGTGTTCCGTTCCACCGACCTGGGCCGCAGCTGGAAAGAAGCCGCGCGCCCGCCGGCTTTCGCCAAGGCCGCAGACGGCGAAAAGGGCCGTGCGGTCGATCACACCTTCTGGCTGACCCCGGGGAACGCCGACGAACCCGGCGTGTGGTACGCCGGCACTTCGCCACAGGGCCTGTTCCGCTCGCAGGACGGCGGCGTTTCCTGGGAACCGTTCTCGACCATCAACGACGATCCGCAGTTCCGCGAATGGATGGGCACGGCGCAGGACGGCACGCCCGACGGGCCCAAGCTGCATTCCATCATCGTCGATCCGCGCGACGGCGCGCATCTGTATATCGCGATGTCGGGCGGCGGCGTACATGAATCAATGGACGACGGCCGCAGCTGGAAAACGCTGATCGGAGGTCTGGACGTGGTCGAGGGCTTTGGTTTCGATCCGACCAAGCCCACATTTCACGACCCGCACTGCGTGCGACTGTGCCCCGGCAATCCTGACCGCCTGTACCAGCAGAACCACTGCGGCATCTACCGCCTCGACCGGCCCTCGGACACCTGGGTGCGCATCGGCAGGAGTATGCCCAAGCGCGTCGGCGACATCGGCTTCCCGATGGTGGTGCATCCGCGCGACGCCGACCGCGCCTGGGTATTCCCCATGGACGGCACCAGCGTGTGGCCGCGCACCAGTCCGGACGGCAAGCCTGCGGTCTATGGCACGCGCAACGCGGGCAAGACCTGGCAGCGGCTGGATGCCGGCATGCCGGCAAGCCAGGCGTGGTGGACGGTGAAGCGTCAGGCGATGTGCGCGGACGTGGCAGACCCGGTGGGATTGTATTTCGGCACCACCAGCGGCGAGCTGTGGATGAGCCGCGACGAGGGCAGCCGCTGGGCGCGCATCGCGCAGCATCTGCCGGAAATCTACGCGGTGGAAGCGGCGGCGCTGTGACGCCGGCGTCGTGATGCCGGCGCCGTGATACCGGTTATGCAATGAAGGTACTGATTCCCAGCGCGCTGCGCTCCTATACCGAGAGCAGCGAGACCGAGGCGCACGGCGCCACGCTCGCCGCGCTGCTCGCCGACCTCGACGGTCAATATCCGGGCATACGCTTTCGCATGGTCGACGAGCAGGACCGCATCCGCCGTCACATTCGCATCTTCGTTAATGGAGAGCAGGCGCGAGCGCTGGCGCAGCCGCTCAGAGAAAGCGACGAGGTGGTGATCGTGCAGGCGCTGTCCGGCGGATGAGCCTCGATCCATTTTCAGGCGCCACACCACAGCAAAAAACACGGGAAGCACAGCATGAAATATCTCTGTCTTGCGTACTATGATCCGCAGAAATTCGCGTCGATGTCACCCGTGGCAGTCGAGGCGCTGGTCAGCCAGTGCCCGGCCCATGATGCGGCGCTGCGCGCATGTGGCGGGCTGGTGATGCAGGCCTCGCTCGGGGAACCGGACGGCGCGCGGACGATACTGCCGAAGGCGGGCCGGCCGTTTTTCACCGACGGTCCCTTCACCGAGACCAAGGAGCAGATCGGCGGCTTCTTCATTATCGAGGCCGCGGACATCGACGACGCGCTGCGCATCGCCGCGCTGCATCCGGCGGCGCGAGTCGGCGCCGAGGCCGGCTGGGGCGTCGAAGTCCGACCGATAGAACATTTTGTCCAGCACTGACCCAAGGAGAACGTAATGCCCTACGTGGACGGATTCGTATTGCCGGTGCCGAAGAAGAAGATGGCGGCCTATCGCAGCCTCGCGAAAAAAGCGGGCAAGATCTGGCGCGAGCACGGTGCGCTCGACTACAAGGAGTGCGTGGCCGACGACGTCAAGCCCGGCAAGCTCACGTCGTTCCCGCAGAGCGTGAAGCTGAAGGCCGGCGAGACGGTGGTGTTTGCCTACATCGTCTACAAGTCGCGCGACCATCGCGACCGCGTCAACGCCAAAGTGTTCAAGGATCCGCGCATGGCCGCCATGGGCGAACCCAAGGACATGCCGTTTGACGCCAGGCGCATGATCTGGGGCGGGTTCAAGGTTCTGGTGCAGGCCTGAAACCAGAACGGAGACACGTCATGCGATTTCTGTTGCTGTGCTGCTTCGAGGAGAAGCGATGGCTGGCCATTTCCGAACCACAGCGCAGCCAGATCATGCGTGACTACGTCGAGTGGATACGCGGCCTGGATGAGAGTGGGCAGCATGTGGCCAGTGCCCAGCTGCAACCTGTCTCGGCCGCTGTCACCATCCGTGCCGGCAACGGCAAGCCAGTCGTGACCGACGGCCCGTTTGCCGAAACCAAGGAGCAACTCGGTGGTTATCACCTGATTGAGTGCACAAGCTTCGACGAAGCGCTGGCGCTGGCACGACGTATCCCGACAATTCCTTTTGGCGGTGCGGTCGAGGTGCGTCCACTGGCGCAGCGCTGGTGAGCATGGGCGGCAGGCTGCTCAAGCACGAAGCGGCTGCCGGCTCGCCCGCCACTGTGCGCGTGGTGCGACGGTTGCATGCCGCGCCTGCGCGTGTGTTCGAGGCCTGGCTCAATCCGCGCATCGCGGAAAAGTGGCTGTTCGCCACGGCGACCCGGCCAGCGGCAGGTGTGCGCATGGACGTGCGCGAGGGGGGAGAGTACTGTTTCGTGGAGAATGGCGGCCAGGCCATGTATGCCGGCGAATACATCGAGATCGTGCGACCCCGGCGCCTGGTCTTCACCCTGCGCCTGCCCGACATCACCTGGGTCACGGCGCAGTTCGCCCCCCTCGGAACAAGATGCGAGCTTGTGGTGACCCACGACCGGCTGCCGCCGCACCTCGCCGGCGCGATGCAGGCGCGGTGGACCGGAATGCTCTATGGGCTGGGCGTTGTGCTCGCCCGGCGTGCCGGGCGGGAGCCCGCGACGGCAGGACGGCCCGCCGCGCGCGGGGTGGCTGCTACAGCCCTGCTTGCGTCACGAACTTGGGATTGAGGTAGGGCTCGATCGCTTCGCTGCCGCCTTCGGAACCGTAGCCTGAATCCTTGACGCCGCCAAACGGTACTTCCGGCAGCGCGAGGCCGAGGTGGTTGATGGTCATCATGCCGGTCTCGACCTGGGCTGCGATGGCGTTGGCGGTCTTGGCCGAGCGCGTCCAGGCGTAGGATGCCAGTCCGTACGGCAGGCGGTTGGCCTCGTTCACTGCATCCTCGAAGTTCTTGAAGGGGTTGATGATGGCGAGCGGGCCGAAGGGTTCCTGGTTCATCGCCATCGCGTCCTTCGACAGTTCGGTGATCACCGTGGGCTCGAAGAAATTGCCTTTCTCGCCCATGGGGTAGCCGCCGGCGAGCACCTTGCCGCCGTGCTTTTTCGCGTCTTCGACATGGGCTTCCATCGCGCGCTGCCGCCGCGGATTGGCGAGCGTGGCCATCTTGGTGTCCTTGTCGAAGCCGTCGCCGACCTTGATCGCCTTGGTGTGGGCGACGAATTTTTCGACGAAACTGCTGTAGATGCCTTCCTGCACCAGGAAGCGCGTCGGCGACACGCACACCTGGCCGGCGTTGCGGTATTTCATGAAGTTCATGGTCTTGGCCGCAAGCTCGACGTCGGCATCGTCGAAAATGATCACCGGCGCGTGTCCGCCCAGTTCCATCGTCGCGCGCTTCATGTGGCTGCCCGCCAGCGCCGCGAGCTGCTTGCCCACCGGCGTGGAGCCGGTAAAGGTGATCTTGCGGATCACCGGATGCGGGATGAGATAGCTCGAAATTTCCGCGGGGCTGCCGTAAACCAGGTTGATCACCCCGGCCGGTACGCCGGCGTCGGCGAAAGCGCGTATCAGTTCTGCGGGCGAGGCGGGGGTTTCCTCGGGCGCCTTGACGATGATGGAGCAGCCCGTAGCGAGCGCAGCCGAGAGCTTGCGCACCACCTGATTGATGGGGAAGTTCCACGGCGTGAAGGCGGCGACCGGGCCCACCGGTTCCTTGATCACCAGCTGGTACACGCCTTCGCTGCGCGCCGGGATCACGCGGCCGTAGGCGCGGCGGCCTTCCTCGGCGAACCAGTCGATGATGTCGGCGCCGGCGAGCACTTCGAGCTTGGCCTCGCCGACTGGCTTGCCCTGTTCCATGGTCATCATCGCCGCGATGGCGTCGGCGCGCTCACGCAGCAGGCCGGCGGCCTTGCGCATCAGCTTGCCGCGTTCGAAGGCGGAAACCTTGCGCCAGGCCTTGAAGCCCTGGTCGGCGGCTTCCAGTGCGCGGTCGAGGTCGGTTTTTTCAGCGTAGGCGACAGTGCCGATCTGGGCGCCGTTGGCGGGATTGACGACGGGCAGGGTGCGGCCCGCAGTGCTGGGGCCCCACACGCCGTTGATGTAAAGCTGGGTATTCGGATAATCGGGATGCATGAAGGTCTGCTTTGCGTGAGATTGAAAATGAAAATGCGGAATAGAAAATGGGGATGCGTCAAACAAAGTGCGCAGAATAACCGGGATTGCCGCGGCGCGTGCTGCACACGCGGGAAAATTAAAAAATAATGTTTAAAAACAAATATTTATAAAAATACCCTTGGGCTGGCGCTGCGCGCCGATTCACCGTGTCCTGTTGTCGATGACATAGCGCAGAAACCCGCTGTGCGGCGTGTACTTGTCGTACAGGCCGCGCGCGCGATAGTTGTTTTCCCTGGTTGCCCAGTACAGGCGCGCCCAGCCCTGACGCTGCATCTCTGCCACCAGCCAGTCGATGAGCAGTTTTCCCGTGCCGGCGGCGCGACTGTCGGGGTCGACGAACAGGTCCTGAAGATAGCACACCGGCGCGAGCGTTGCGGTGTTCTCATGGATGATGTAATTGGCAATGCCGATGACCCCGCTGCCTGCGCGTTCGGCGACGATGGCATGCACTGGCGAGGCTGTGTCCATGATGCGCACCCAGGCAAAGTTCGCAACGGCCTGGTCAGGCGTGCGCTCGTAAAAACGGCAGTAGCCGTCCCACAACTCGCGCCAGCGCGCCTCGTCGCGCGCTTCGATTCTGCGTATGACCGTCATCGGGATTTGCGGACCTGCTATGCGGCCTTGATGCCGCGGGCTTCCAGCAGCGCCCTGATTCTCGGTTCCGGTTTCCAGTAATTCGGCCCCTTGAGGAACTTGCCGTTGGCGTCGTAGATGGGTTTGCCGTCGGCGCTGAGTTTGCTCTCATTGCTGTCCATGATGATGTCCAGCACTTCTTCCAGCGGCAGGCCGTACTTCAGCGCCTCGGAGCGGCAATAGACCATGATGTCGCCCAGCAGGTCGGCGATGGCCACCGCAATGTCCGCCGGCGCGGCACCGTTTTTTGCCAGCATCACGATCTCGTCGATCTCGTGCACTTCGTCGAGCAGGGTGGCTTTGAACTTGGTGAGGCGGTCGGCAACGTCGGCGGGCAGTGCGGGGGTGTCGTGCGCGGGCAGCTTGTACATCGCGTTCATCGCGGCGATGCGCTGGGCGAAGGGTTTTTGCATGGGAATGATCTAATGGGTGAAGTTCTGATGGGTGGCGTTATTCGCCGCGAAATGCAGGCGGGCGTTTTTCGAGGAAGGCGCGCATCGCTTCCCTGGTGTCGGCGGTGCCGCGCAGCTTGGTGTTCATGGCGTTCTGCAGGTCGAGGAACTGCTCGGCATCATAGGCGTAGGCGCGGCGCAGCGCCACCTTGGTCATGCGCACCGCGACCGGCGCCTTGCTGTTGATGCGGCGGGCGAGCGCCAGCGCCTCGTCCATCAGGTTGTCATGGGGCACCACGGCATTGAGCAGGCCGTAGGCCCTGGCCTGCGCGGCGTCGAAAGGCTCGCCCAGCAGGCAGATCTCGGCGGCAATGGCGTGGCCGACCAGCCGCGGCAGATAATAGGCCGCAGTTTCGCCCATCAGGCCGCGCTCGACGAAATTGACGCCGAAGTTCGCCTGCTCGCTGGCGATGCGGAAGTCCGCCGCAAACGCCATGTTGCAGCCCGCGCCGCGGGTCACGCCGTTGACCGCGGCGATCACCGGCTTGGTGAGCTCGCTGAAGGCGATGGAGTAGTAGTAGCGCGGCTCGAACAGCGGCGGCTGCGCAGCGGCCTCGCCGCGCTTCTCGGCCTCGGCCCGCGCCTTGAGATCGGCGCCGGAGCAGAAACCGCGGCCGGCCCCGGTGACGATGATGGTCCATACATCGCGGTCGGCCTCGGCCTTGCGCATCACGTCCTCGATCTCCATGCGCATCGCGTTGTCGATGGCGTTGAGCCGCTCGGGGCGGTTCAACGTGAGCACCCCGGTGTGCTCGCGCACTTCCCATTTTATTGCCTGATACATTGCCTGACCTTTCGTATGGATGGATCGAGCAGATAAAAAACATTTCTGCTTGGCCTCGGCAATTTACCGGTTTGCATGCGTTCAATGCAAGCAAGGCCTGCAATGGCATGGGGTGCGGAAAGACTTGCCGGCGCCCCGCCCGCAGGGCAGCGCGCCGGCAGCGGGACGGCAGCGCGTATTGTCACGATGTGCGCACGCTGATATTTTTTGGCTGCGGCGCCATGTTTGCGTTCCCGCGCCCGCCTGTCAAATTCAGTCCATTCAGCAAAAAGGAATTCTCATGTCGGCAAGAGGCGTCTGGATCGATCATTTCCCGGGCAATTTCCTGTGGTCCAACGCCGCGCTGGCATGCAAGGGCATGGCCCCGTACGGCGCGGTGGCGCTCGATGAGATCGATCGCATCATGGAAAGCCTCAGGCTGCGCCAGGGCGAGCCGCAGGCGTGGCAGGAGGAATGGTGCGCGATGGCGGCGCGCCTGGAGGCGAGCGCCGATGCTGCGGCTGCAGCGGGACGCGAGATGACGGCCGGCAACTATTATCTGCGCGCCGGTAACTACTACTACACCGGCGAGCGCTTCATTCCGCCGGGCGAGGAAAAGCGCGCGGTGGGACGCAAGGCGTACCGCTGCTATCACGCCGGATTAAAGCGCCGTTATCCGGCCATCGAGTTCGTGGAGGTTCCGTATCTGGGCGGCGCTTTGCCGGCGCTGTTCATGAGGTCTCCGCATGCCGCGGGCAGGGCGCCCGCGGTCGTCGTATTCAACGGCATGGACAACTGCAAGGAAATGAGCGTGCTGTTCGCGGGACTGGAGTTCGCCAGGCGCGGCCTGCATACGCTCGCCATCGACGGGCCGGGCCAGGGCGAGACGCTGCGGTTTCGCGGTATCCACAGCCGTTACGACTACGAGGTGCCGGGCGCCGCCGCGTATGACTACGTTTCGGGCCGCGGCGACGTCGATGCGGCAAGAGTGGCGGTGATGGGCTACAGTTTCGGTGGCTATTACGCCGGCAGGATCGCAGCGTTCGAAAAGCGCTATGCGGCGGGCGTGGCCATGACGGCGCTGCACTGGGATCTTGCGGCGTGGCAGATCCGGATCCGGGACAAGGCACTGTCCGAGGGCACCAAGATCGCGCAGTCGAATTTCCAGTTCCAGTGGGTGGTGAATGCCGCCGACGCCGATGCGGCAATTGAAACAGCCCGGCGCTTCAGCCTGAAGGACGTGGCGGCGCAGATTGAATGTCCCTTCCTGGTCACCCACGGCGAGAACGACCGTGTGGTGCCGGTGGAGAATGCGCACAGGCTCCATGATGCCGTGGGCAGCCGCGACAAGACGCTCAAAATCTTCACGGCAGAGGAAGGCGGGGCCGAGCATGCCCATGTCGACAACCGCCAGGTGGGGATAGACTTCGTTGCCGACTGGCTCGCGCAAAAGCTCTAGGAAATTTTTCCGGCTGAGCGCGCGGCCGTATCCACCGCATGCAGCCGCGCCGGCGCTTCCTGGATGAGCACGCGGTTGCGGCCTGCGCCCTTGGCCGCGTACAGCGCTTCATCGGCGGCGCGCAGCAGCGCATCCGGATCGTCCGCGTGATCGGGAAACAACGCAATGCCGAAGGAGGCGGTAAGCCTGCCAAGTTCGCGGCCATCATAGGCCAGGTCGAGTTCGCTCACTGCCTGGCGCAGCGTTTCTGCCTTGAGGCGCGCGCCCTCGCTTCCGGATTCGGGGAGGATGAGCGCGAATTCCTCGCCGCCGAAACGGCAGGCAGTGTCGCCGGCGCGCAGATTTTCCTTCAGCAGCGCGCCTATTTCGCGCAACACCAGGTCGCCCGCGCCGTGGCCGTGGGTGTCGTTGACCTTCTTGAAGTAATCCAGATCAACCATCACCAGGGCGATATTGCTGCCGTGGCGCTTCGCCCGCGTCAGCTCGCGTTGCAGCACCTCCCTGAAATGGCGGCGATTGTAGAGCCCGGTGAGCGCGTCGGTACTGGCCTGCTCGCGCAGTTCCTGCAGGGCGTGCGCGAGCCTGGTGTCGCGATCCTGCAGGGACTGAGCCATTTCATCAAAGGCGTGGCCGATCTGTTTCAGCTCGTCGCGCGAAACGTGCATGCCGGTGCGGGCGCCGAGGTCACCGCCGCGTATGCGTTCCGCAGTGCGCAGCAGGGTGCGGATGTCGCGCAGCACCAGCTTTTCGGTGCCATACCAGGCGCCGGCAATGAGCAGCAGGGTCACCAGCAGGATTTCCAGCAGGCTGCGTACCAAGGCTGCATGAGCCTCGGCGTAAATGACGCTCTTGGGTATGCTGATCAGGACGCTTAGTGGAACCGAGCCGTCCGGGTTCTTGGCCACCTCCTGATAGGCAAACAGCCGCTGCTGGCCATCGGTACCGGTGGCCTCGAACACGCCGCGATCTCCGGACAGAACATGCTCAAGCACGGTCGGAACGCTGAGTTTCTCGCCCATGCCCGTCCTGCCCTCGCCGCTCCTCGCCAGCACGATGCCATTGCGGTCGAAGACTGCAAGCCGGGCGTATGGCGGCACGGTAAGATTGGCGAATTCCGCATTGAAAGTGTGCAGGTCCAGCGCGAGGAAGGCGACGCCCGAGATTTCTCCGTCGCTGCCCAGCGCGGGATAGCCGAAGTTGATCCCCGGCTTGCCGGTCACCCGCCCGATCTGGAAATCGCCGATGGCAAAGGCCCGGGTTTGCATCGCCAGGCGAAAGTACCTGCGATCGTTGACATTGATGTTGCCGCTGGCGCTGGTCTCGATCCCGTTGCAGAACTGGGTGCCGTCCGCGCTATGTATCCCCATGGAGTGATAGCGGTCGCCGGAGGATTTCATCATGTTTGCGAAATAGCGGTTGCAGCGCTCGCGGTCGAGCTGAAGTTCAGGCAGGATGGGGGAAATGGCTATCAGCATCTGGTGCGAGGACTCGATGATGCGATCCTGATAGGCGGCGGCAATCTGCGCGAGCTGCGTGATCTCCTGCCGTGCCCGGGCGTCTGCGGTGGCGCGTTCGCGCATGGCATTGATCACCGTCAGGCCCAGCGCCGGCAGGGCAACCAGGATGATGAGCGCGATGATGCGGATGCGCGTGCTTAGATTCTTCAAAAGACTTTTCCTCGCATGTTCCGGGCATCATTATAGGTGGAGATCCCGGAAGCGGCTTGACCGTTATCAAGGCGCCGGCTTGGCTTTTCGCGCAGGTAATCGCCACCTCATCATGGCCCGGCGCCCCCTTGTGTATAGCGCCTGAAATAGGCAACTTCCGCAAATGCCGTTAAGCTGGGCATGAGGCGGTGTCTGGATGGCTGGCATGAACGCCGGAATTTAATTTTTACATTTAAAAACAAACAGATAGGTGTGCCATGAGTGAGGTTGCGCTATGCACAGCACATCGCATCGTAATAGTCGGTGGCGGCGCCGGCGGGCTGGAACTCGCCACCCGGCTGGGCGACACGCTCGGCCGGCACGGCCGGGCGCAGGTGACGCTGGTGGAGCGCGCGCGCACCCACCTGTGGAAGCCTTTGCTGCACGAGTTTGCTGCCGGCAGCATGGACATCGATCACCATGCGCTGCCCTATCTGGCGCAGGCGCGCTGGCACCATTTCCGTTTTCAGCGCGGCAGCATGGACGGGCTGGACCGCGCGCGCCGCGTGGTGCTGGTGGCGCCGACCTTCGACGAGGACGGGCGCGAGCTGATTCCGCGGCGCGAAATTCCCTACGACACGCTGGTGATTGCGGTTGGCAGCCATACCAACGACTTCGGCACGCCAGGGGCGCGCGAGCACGCATTGAGCCTGGACATGCCTGAACAGGCCGAGCTGTTTCACCAGCGTCTGGTCAACGCCTGCATACGCGCCAACGCTCAGACCGAACCACTGAGACCGGAGCAGCTGCATGTCGCCATCATCGGCGCCGGCGCCACCGGCGTTGAGCTTGCCGCGGAGCTGCACAAGACCACGCGCGAACTGGTGGCCTACGGGTTGGACAAGATCAACCCCGAGAAGGACGTGCAGATCACGCTGATCGAGGCGGCGCCGCGCATTCTGCCGGCGGTGCCTGAGCGCCTGTCGCAGGCTGCGGTCGAATTGCTGCGCGGACTCAATGTGCGCGTGCTTACCGGCGAGCGCGTCACCGCGGTGGCGGCGGACAGCGTGACGACTGCAAGCGGCAAATCGATTCCGGCGGAGCTGACGGTATGGGCGGCGGGCATCAAGGCGCCCGACTTTCTCAAGGACATCGGCGGGCTCGAAACCAACCGCATCAACCAGCTGGTGGTGCACGATACGCTGCAGTCCACCCGCGATCCCGATATTTTCGCGTTCGGCGATTGCGCCGCCTGTCCCTGGCCGGGAAACGAGCGCGGCGTGCCGCCAACCGCGCAGGCGGCGCACCAGCAGGCTTCGCACCTCGCGCGCATGCTGGCGCGGCGCCTGGACGGTAAGCCGCTCAGGTCATGGCGCTACCGCGATTTCGGCTCGCTGGTGTCGCTGGGCGAATATTCCACCGTCGGCAGCCTGATGGGCGCGCTGTTCGGCGGCACCATGTTCGTGGAAGGCATGTTCGCGCGCTTCATGTACGTGTCGCTCTATCGCATGCACCTCTACGCCCTGCACGGTTTCGCCAAGACGCTGTTCGACACGCTGGCACGCATGATCACGCGTCGCACCGAACCGCGGGTGAAGCTGCACTGACGCGAATTCCACTCACTGCTGAACGCGGAATGATGAATAATGAATGATGAATTCATTGCGTGAGTGCATGTTTTCATTCATCATTCCGCATTCATAATTCATCATTGGGGTTATGCGGTGGCGACGATAGACCTGACCAAGGACAATTTCGAGGAAGTGGTGACCGGCAACGATATGGTCATCATTGATTTCTGGGCGCCGTGGTGCGGGCCGTGCAGGGGATTTGCGCCGGTGTTCGAGGCGGCTTCGGAGAAATATCCGGACATCGTGTTTGCCAAGATCAACAGCGATGAAGAGCAGGAACTGGCCGGGCACTTCGGCATCCGCTCGATCCCGACGCTGATGATATTCCGCGAGAAAGTAATCCTCTACTCGGAGGCCGGCGCGCTGCCGGCGTCCGGGCTGGACAGCGTGATTTCCCAGGCCAGCGCACTCGACATGGCGAAGGTCCATGCGGAGATCGCGCAGCAGCAGGCGCAGCAGCAATAATCCCCTTCATTCCCCTTAATCGGCTTCCTGCAGGGCGCGCTCCAGCCAGTTTTTTTCTTCCAGCCGTTTGACGAACCACTGCAGTGCCTTGCCCTTGTGGCCGTTGCGCCACGCCATGAACAGCTGCGCGCTGACCTTGGGCTCCTCGGTGCTCTTGATGACCAGTGTGCCTGCCGCAACTGCGCGTTGCGCCACGCCGCGCGGCAGGTTGCCCACGCCCAGCCCCATGCTCTGCGCCATCGCCTTGGCGCGCACATTGTGCACGGTCAGCGTTTCCTGGCCCGATAGCAGCCCGGTGGTGCGCGGCGGCAGGTTGCGCGAGCTGTCGGCGACCGAAACTGCGCGGTAGGTCTGTATGTCCGCTGCCTTCAGCGGCTCCGGCAACGCGGCCAGCGGATGATCGGGGGCGACCGCGAATACCCATTCCACTTCGCCCAGCGGCCGCGTGACATAGCCGCCGCCCACGGGACCGTCGCCGGAAACGCCGATCGCGAGTTCGGCGCGCGCCGATGCCAGGGCGTCCCAGCAGCCGCCCAGCACCTCGGCCGCGATGCGCAGCCGCGTCGAGCACGCGGCCTGCGCGGCATAGAACTCGGCGGCCAGCTGCAGCATGCTTTGTTCCGGGATGACGTCATCGTAGGCAATCCGCAGTTCGGTTTCCCATCCGGTGGCGACGCGCTTGACGCGCGACTCAAGCTCGCCGGCGGCGCGCAGCAGGTGCCTGCCCTCGTCGAGCAGTTCGCGTCCCGCGGCGGTGAGCTTGGCGCGGTGGCCGCGGCGGTCAAACAGCAGCACGTCGAGATCCTCCTCGAGCTTCTGCACCGAGTAGGTCACCGCCGAGGGCACGCGGTGCAGCTCATGCGCCGCGGCGGCGAAGCTGCCCTTGCGGTCTATGGCGTCGAGCACGAGCAGGGCATCGAGGGAAAGGCGCATGAGGTTGTCGTGAACGGATTGCCTGACGCCATTATACGTATGCACGCACCGAAAAAGTGCCACCGGGCCAGGCCGGATTGAATCTTTGCCATGACGCTGCGGTCGGAGTAAAGATACAATCAGCCTTTGCGCCTTTCTTTGTTACCTTGCCCCTGGCTTCATGAAAAAACTTCTGCTGCTGGTCCTTGCCGTCGGCGTGCTCGGCAGCGCGGGCATGTACTGGAAATATTCCTCCTCATCTGCGCCCGCCGCGCTCAAGCCGGCGGCCAAGCCGCCTGCCGCGGGCGGACTCCCGGTCAGGGTCGGTGTCGTGAGGACCGGAACGATCACCGAAGAAGTGAGCGCAGTGGGCACCCTGCTCGCCAACGAGTCGGTGATGATCCGACCGGAAACCGACGGGAGGATCGAGACCATCCATTTCGCCGAGGGGCAGCTGGTGCGCAAGGGCGACAGGCTGGTGTCGCTGGACACTTCCGAGGTTGAGGCGCAGCTCGCGGCGGCAGAAGCCGAGCTGACCCTGAACCGCAGCCGCATGAAGCGTTCCGAGGAACTGCAGGCCAAGAACTTCATCAGCGCGCAGGCGCTGGATGAGGCGCGGGAAAACCTCAACAAGTCCGTGGCGCGGCAAATGGAAGTCAAGGCCAGGCTCGACAAGATGACGGTCAAGGCGCCGTTCGAAGGCGTGGCGGGGCTGCGCCAGGTAAGCCCCGGCGCCTATGTCAGGGCAGGGCAGGACATCGCGCGTCTCGAAGGCATAGGCACGCTCAAGGTCGATTTTCGCGTGCCCGAGGTTTTCCTGCGCAAGATTCGCGCGAGCCAGGAGACGCAGGTGGGCGTGGACGCGTTCCCCGGCGAGTCGTTCCGCGGCGCAATCTACGCCATCGAACCTTCGGTGGACGAGCAGACGCGCACCGTGCTGTTGCGCGCGCGCATCCCGAATCCGGGCGTACGCCTCAAGCCCGGCATGTTTGCGCGCGTTACGCTGGTGCTCGATAACCGCGAGAACGCGCTGATCGTGCCCGAGCAGGCGCTGGTGCCGCGTGGTGGCGAGCGCTTCGTGTTCCGCGCGGTCGAAGGCAAGGCGGTGCTGACAAAAGTCGAAATCGGCCTGCGCCGGCCGGGCGAGGTGGAAATTCTGCAAGGCCTGAAAGCCGGCGAGACCATCGTCGTTGACGGGCAGCTGCGGCTACAGGACAAATCGCCGATCAGCGTGATGCAGGAAAAACCGTAACCCGATGAACAGCGTGGGCAATTCAATCTGATGTTTTTGCCTGAATTATCCATTCGCCGCCCCGTGCTGGCCTCGGTGATGAGCCTGCTCATCATCCTCGTCGGCGTGATTTCCTTCCTGCGCCTGACGGTGCGCGAGTACCCCAAGATCGACACGCCGGTGGTGTCGGTGCGCACGGTATACACGGGCGCGAGCCCGCAGGTGATCGAATCGCAGGTGACGCAGCCCCTGGAGGACAGCATCGCCGGCATCGAAGGCGTGAAGACCGTCAAGTCGATCAGCCGCGAAGAGGTGAGCCAGATCACGGTCGAGTTCACTACCGACCGCGATCCGGACGTCGCCGCCAACGACGTGCGCGACCGGGTATCGCGCGCGCGCGGGCGGCTGCCGGACGAGGTGGACGAACCCATCATTGCCAAGGTCGAGGCCGATGCCCAGGCCATCATATGGCTGCGGCTGATTTCCGAGCGGCACGGCGCGCTGGAGATTTCCGATTATGCGGACCGTTATGTCGCCGACCGCCTGAAAACACTGCCGGGCGTGGCCTCGGTCATCATCGGCGGCGAGCGGCGCTATGCGATGCGCATCTGGCTCGACCGGGAGCGGCTTGCCGCTTACGCGCTGACGCCACAGGACGTCGAGGATGCGCTGCGGCGGCAGAACGTGGAAGTGCCGTCCGGGCGCATCGAAAGCAACCAGCGCGAGTTCACGGTGCTGTCGGAAACCGACCTGCGCACGGCAGAGCAGTTTAACCAGCTCATCGTGCGCGAGGTCAATGGCTATCCGGTCAGGCTGCGCGACGTGGGATACGCCGAGCTCGGGCCCCAGGATGAGCGCAACATCCTGCGCGTCAACGGCAATTCGGCGGTGGGCCTGGGCATCGTCAAGCAGTCAACGGCCAACACGCTGGCAGTGGCGCAGGCGGTGAAGGGCGAACTGCCCAGGATCAGCGCGGCATTGCCGCCGGGGATGGAGATCGCGATTGCCTTCGATACCTCGGTGTTCATCGAGAAGTCGATCGAGTCGGTGTACGAGGTGATGGCCGAGGCGCTGGCGCTGGTGGTGCTGGTGATTTTCTTCTTCCTGCGCTCGCTGCGCGCCACCCTGATCCCGTTCGTGACCATCCCGGTGTCGCTGATCGGTGCCTGCTTCCTGATCTGGATCATGGGGTTTTCGATCAACGTGCTGACGCTGCTCGGCATCGTGCTGGCAATCGGCCTGGTGGTCGATGACGCCATCGTGGTGCTGGAGAACATCCATCGCCACATTGAGGATGGCATGCCGCCCTTCAAGGCGGCGCTTACCGGCAGCCGCGAAATCGCTTTTGCGGTGGTGGCAATGACGGTGACGCTGGCCGCGGTATTCGCACCGCTGGCGTTTTCCACCGGAAACACCGGCCGCCTGTTCATGGAATTTGCGCTGACGGTTGCGGCAGCGGTGGTGGTGTCGGGATTCGTGGCGCTGACGCTCACCCCCATGATGTGCTCCAAGCTGCTGCGCCATGAACCTGCCCACGGCCGCGTTTACAATGCCCTCGAGGGGTTCTTCGAGGGCATGTCGTCGGCTTACCGCCGCGTGCTGCGCTGGAGCCTCACCCACCGGCTGGTGGTGGTGGTGGTGTTCGCGGCGGTGGCGGCGGGCGGCGGCGTGCTGTTCAAATCCATCAAGTCCGAGCTGTCTCCGCTCGAAGACCGCGGATTTTTCCTGGGCATCATGTCGGCCCCCGAGGGCGCGACCAAGGAATACACCGATGAATATGCGAGGATCTGGGAGAGGCTCTACAGCGAAGTACCCGAGATCACCTCCTATTTCGTGGTGGTTGCGCCTGGCCTGGAACGCCCCAACCCGGTGAACTTCGCGTTATCCTTCGTGCGCCTCAAGGACTGGGGCGAGCGCGACCGCAAGACGCAGCAGGTGACGGCAGCGCTGGCGCCGAAAATGTTTGCGACCATGCCCGGCGTGCTGGCTTTTCCGGTGAACCCGCCTTCGCTCGGACAGAGCTTCCGCAATCCTCCCGTGCAGTTCGTGGTGCAGGGCAATTCCTACGAGGAACTCGACCGCGTGGTCAATGCCCTGGTGGCGAAGGCGCGCACCTCGCCGGCGCTCGCCAACATCGACAGCGATCTCAAGCTCAACAAACCCCAGCTTTCCATCGACATCAACCGCGAGAAGGCGGCGGCGCTCGGCATACAGGTGGAAACCATAGGGCGCACGCTGGAAAGCCTGCTCGGCGGCAGGCAGGTCACTCGTTTCAAGCGCGAGGGCAAGCAGTATGACGTCATCGTCAAGCTCGAAGACAAGGACCGCCGGCAGCCGACCGATCTCACCTCGATTTACGTGCGTGGTGCAAACGGCAAAATAACCCAGCTCTCGAACCTGGTGACCGTCAGGGAAACCGTCGCGCCCAAGGAACTCAACCACTTCAACCGCCTGCGCGCGGTGATCATTTCGGCCAACGTCACGCCCGGCTATTCCTTGTCGGAGGCGCTTGCCCACATGGAGGCCGCGGCCGCGGAGGTATTGAGCGCCGAGTACCAGACCACGCTCGACGGGCAGTCGCGCGAGTTCCGCGAGTCGGGCCAGCAGCTGTACTTCATTTTCGTGCTGGCGCTCGCCTTCATTTACCTGGTGCTGGCGGCGCAGTTCGAAAGCTTTCGCAGCCCGCTGGTGATCATGCTTACCGTGCCGCTGGCGGTCACCGGGGCGCTGCTGGCGATGAAGCTCGCCGGCATCACGCTCAATGTCTACAGCCAGATCGGCTTGGTGATGCTGATCGGCCTGATCACCAAGAACGGCATACTCATCGTCGAGTTCACCAACCAGCTGCGCGACCGCGGCATGGAAAAGCTGGAGGCGCTGACCGAGGCTTCCGCCCTGCGCCTGCGGCCGATACTCATGACCAGCGCTGCCACCGTGCTGGGGGCGGTGCCGCTGGCGGTGGCGGCCGGCGCCGGCGCCGAATCGCGTTCGGCCATCGGTTGGGTGATCGTGGGCGGCATGTCGCTGGGCACGCTGTTCACGCTGTTCGTGATCCCGGTCGCCTATACCTATATCGTCGGCGAGCGCAAGCTGCTTTCTGCGGAGGCCGAGGGCGTGCCGGCCGAGTCTGCAGGCCGGGCCTGAGGTCCATTCCGGGCGTTGTGCCGGCAATGCCGGCCGTGCCGGTTCAGGCCGGGTTTCTGCGTGCCTGTTTTTGGGCGTACATGGCGGCATCCGCCTCGGCCACTGCGGCCTGCAGGCCGCGCGCCGGATTGCGTGTTGCGTAGCCCACTGATGCCCTGATGCCCGCCTGTGCAAAAGCCTGCGCGATCCTGGCGGCAAGCGCGTTGCGGCCTTTGTCGTCGCATTCCACAGCCAGCAGCGCGAATTCATCGCCGCCGATGCGCGCGATGATATCCTGGTCGCGTGCCGCCGACTTCAGCGCCTGGGCAGACTGCGTGATCAGCCGGTCGCCGGCATCATGGCCCTGGGTGTCGTTGATTTTTTTAAGGTCGTCGAGATCGACAATGAAAACCGCAGCGGGATGGCCGTAACGGCGGCAGCGGTTTTCCTCGCGCTCGATCAGCTGATCCCAGCCGCGGCGGTTGTAAAGTTCGGTCAGCGCGTCCTTGAGCGCGGTTGCTTCCGCGCGCTCGGCCCGGCGCCGTTCCGCCTGCGTCGCAAGTTCCAGCGCGAGCAGGGTGGACAGCAACTGGGCCAGCAGTTCCAGCAGCGGCAGTTCCGAAGTGATGGATTCGGGCTTGGATTCGGGGTCGATTGCGCACAGCGTGCCGAACAGTGATCCGTTCTGGTGGGTGAGCGGCACGCCGACGTAGGCCTTGATCGGGACCTGGCGTCCGATGGGCGCGCTGGCATAAGCCGGCACGCTGGCGGCGTCAGGCGCGATGCGCGGCCCCTCGCCGCGCACCATGCGCGAGCAGAACGAGTCGGTCCAGCGGAATACGGAGCCCGCCTGCACGCCGTAGCCGCGGTCCTCGGCATCGAGCACGATCCAGTCATCGCCTTCGGTGCGTGTGATCATCCACAGTCCGAACGGCAGCCGGCCTTGAAGAAACTTCAGCACGGCTTCCGACGCGGCCGTGAAATCCTGGAATTGGCTGTACGCCGCCGTTTCCGCATGCGCCTGGATTGGCTGTTGCCGGGCGGGGGTGCTTTCCGGTGTGGTCATTGTTGTTGGTAGCGTAGGTAGGGAATTCGCTGGGTGATCGGGACAAAACTATGAATATGACATGGATAAGGCGCCGATGTGCGGTTCTGTGGTGCGGCAATTCCTGCTTTTCATGGCGATGGCGGCGATGCATGTCCGCTTGATGGGTGAATGCAGTCAATCGAGAGAAATTTTTATAACATATTGATAACAAACAATAATTAAGTTCAATAAAAATGATTAAATAAGTCAAAATCCTTCGCTATGATTGGCTAAAAGCCCCTTTTATTATGCGCTTACACGTTCAGTTGTCATCACTGAATACAAGCCAGAAAGGAGCGCACCATGCTGACAGTACGCAAGAGCGAAGACCGCGGGCATGCCAATCACGGCTGGCTCGATTCCTATCACAGCTTTTCATTCGCTGATTACTACGACACGGCGCACATGGGCTACGGTCCGCTGCGCGTGATCAACGAGGATCGCGTGCAGCCGGGCCGTGGCTTCGGCACGCACGGGCACCGCGACATGGAGATCATCAGCTACGTCCTTGAAGGCGAACTGGGGCATGAGGATTCGATGGGCAACGGTTCGACGATCGCGCCGGGGGACGTGCAGCGCATGAGCGCCGGCAGCGGCGTGCGCCACTCCGAATACAACCACAGCAAGTCCGGCGTGACGCATTTCCTGCAGATCTGGATAGAGCCGAAGTTCACGGGCATCAAACCGTCCTATGAACAGAAGCATTTCACCGTGGCGGAAAAACGCGGCCGTCTGCGCCTGATTGCCTCGCCCGACGGACGCGAGGGCTCGGTGAGCATGAACCAGGACGCTTTGCTGTATGCCGGTCTTTTCGACGGCATCGAGCGCGCCGAACTGCGGCTGGATGCCGGTCGCCGCGGGTATGTGCATGTCGCGCGCGGGCGCATCACGGTAAACGGCCAGCGCCTGGCCGCCGGCGATGCCCTGAAGACCGACGACGCGGCGCTGGTGCTGGAAAACGGACAGGCAGCCGAGGTGCTGGTTTTCGACCTGCCGTAAGCATGGGCCATTTTTTCATCCAACTCATTTACCAAACTTAGAGGAGCAAGACATCATGGGCAAAAGCAACCTGTTCGACCCGGTCAAGGTCGGGCGCTATCAACTTCGCAACCGCATCATCATGGCGCCGATGACGCGTTCGCGCGCTGACGACAGCGGCGTGCCGTCAGACCTGGTGCCGGTGTATTACGCGCAGCGCGCCAGTGCCGGCCTCATCGTGAGCGAGGGAATTTTCCCCTCGGCCATGGGCAAGGGCTATGTGCGCACCCCGGGAATCCATACCGACGCGCAGGTCGCGGCGTGGAAAAAGACCACCGACGCGGTGCATGCGCGTGGCGGGCGCATTTTTGCGCAGATCATGCACGTCGGGCGTATTTCCGACCCTTCGCTGCTGCCGGGTAATGCGACGCCGGTGGCGCCTTCTGCAGTGCAACCGAAGGGGGCAACCTACACCGATGAGGGCATGAAGCCGCACGTCATGCCGCGCGCGCTGGAGATTGATGAAATCAGGACCATCGTCGAGGAATACGGCGCGGCCGCGCGCCGCGCCGTCGAAGCGGGCTTCGACGGCGTGGAACTGCATGCCGCTTCCGGTTATCTGCCGATGCAGTTCCTGTCCAGCGGCGCCAACCGGCGCAGCGACGAATATGGCGGCAGCGCGCAGAACCGCGCGCGTTTCGTGGTCGAAGCGCTGGACGAGATGATAAAAGCCGTGGGGGCCGACCGCGTCGGAATCAAGATTTCGCCCGAAATGCCGTTCAACGACATCAGCGACGCCGATCCGCAGGAAACGTATTCCACGCTCGTGCGCCTGATCGGCGGCAAGGGGCTGGCTTATCTGCATGTCACGCCGTACAGCAAGACAGTCGATTACCACGCGTTGCTGCGCCCCCTGTTTGACGGCACCTATTTCGCGGGGGCGGGACTCGACCAGGCGCAGGCCGAGGCGCTGATTGCCGCGGGCAAGGCGGATGCCGCGGTATTCGGTGCACTGTTCATCGCCAACCCGGACCTGCCGCGGCGGTTCTGGGAGCAGGCTGCGCTCAGCACGCCCGACCAGGCGACTTTCTACGCCGGCGGCGCGCAGGGATATATTGATTATCCCGAACTCGAGCGGGCCGCGGCCTGATCGCTTGCAGACTGGAGCATGGTGACATGAGCAAGATGCCCGTACTATTCGTTTCCCACGGCGCGCCCACGCTGCCGCTGGAGTCGAGCGCGGCGCATGATTTCCTGGAGGGAGTCGGCGCGGCACTTGATCGGCCGCGCGCGATACTCGCGGTGTCGGCGCACTGGGAAACCGGGCAGCCTGCCGTCAGCACCACTGTCCAGCCGGAAACCATTTACGATTTCCACGGATTTCCGGAAGCGCTGTATCGGCTGCGGTATCCGGCGCCCGGCGCGCCGCAGCTGGCGGCGCGTGTCGCCGGACTGCTTGCTGCCAGTGGCATGCCTGCCCGGCCGGATCCGCAGCGCGGCCTCGATCATGGCGCCTGGACGCCGCTCATCCTGATGTACCCGCAGGCGGACATTCCGGTGACCCAGCTTTCCGTTCAGCCGCAGGCCGGCGCGGAATATCACCTGAGGCTGGGCGAGGCCTTGCGCCCGTTGCGCGACGAGGGCGTGCTGATTCTCGCCTCGGGCAGCGTCACGCACAATTTGCGCGAGTTTCGCGCGCACCATCGTGATGCACAGCCACCGGCATGGGTGACGGAGTTCAACGAATGGCTGGCCGCGGCGCTGCTCGAAGGGCGCCATGCTGATCTTGCCGCTTACCGCAGCAGCGCTCCGCACGCGGTGCGCAACCATCCGACCGAAGAGCATCTGCTGCCGCTGTTTGTGGCGGCGGGCGCAGGCGGCACGGAATCCAATGCCAGGCGGTTGCATTCCAGCTATGCTTACGGCGTGATTGGCATGGACGCCTATCGTTTTGGTTGAGCGGCAGGCCGCAGGGCGAGTGCTTAACAGGATTAAAGGGAGACCGGAAGCAGATGCAGGAAATGTCGAACCTACTGGCACAGCACGGCCTGCTGCTGGTGTTTGCCAACGTGCTGCTGGTGCAGCTTGGTCTGCCGCTGCCGGCGATGCCGCTGCTGATCGTGGCTGGCGCATTCGTGGTGCAGGGCCAGATAGATCTCCTGCCGCTGCTTGCCGTTGCCGTCATGGGCTCGCTGCTGGGTGATACGCCGTGGTATTTCGCGGGAAGGCGCTATGGGTACAGGATACTGAGGACCTTGTGCAGGGTGGCAATAGAGCCCGATTCCTGCGTGCGACAGACCGAGAACATCTATCAGCGCTGGGGCCCGGCTTCACTGATGGTGGCGAAACTGATCCCCGGATTCGCCACCGTCGCACCGCCGCTGGCTGGCACCATGCGCATCGCGCTTCCCCGCTTTGTCCTCTACAGCGCGATTGCCGCGGTTCTGTGGGCGGGTGCGGCGATTGCGGCAGGCGCGGTCTTTCATTCCGAGGTCGAGTGGGTGCTGGCGCGCCTGGAAAGCATGGGCGCCGGCACGCTGCTGCTGGCGGCAGCCGTAATTGCGGCCTATGCCGGCATCAAGCTGACCGAGCGCTACATGCTGATCCGCTTTCTGCGCACCGTGCGCATCAGCGTGGAAGAGTTGCGCCAGATGCTGGACGAAGGCGCAGCGCCGGTGATCCTCGACGTGCGTTCGGCGGCGGCGCGCAAATTCGATTCGCGCCGCATTCCGGGTGCAATCGCGGTCGACATGATTGCGCCCGAGTTGCATCTCGCGGCAGTGCCGCCAGACCGCGACGTGGTGGTTTATTGCAGTTGACCCAACGAAGCGAGCGCGGCGCGTGTCGCCCGCCAGTTGCTGAGCAAGGGCTTCAGGCGGGTGCGCCCGCTGGAAGGCGGGCTGGAAGCGTGGGTGGAAGCAGGGCATGAAGTGGCGATGTATGATTAAGAGAAAGATGCGAAGCACCAATCCAACAAGGAGATCGACATGAACCAGCTTTGTGAAATGGTCAGACAGTACGGCCCGCTCGCCGGCCGCATCCTGATGGCGCTGATTTTTCTGAATTCCGGTTTCGGCAAGATCACCGGGTTTGCCGGCACCGCAGGATTCATGGCGAGCAAGGGCATGCCGTTTGCCGAAGTGCTGCTGGCGGGCGCCCTGGTGTTCGAGCTGGCGGGCGCCATCATGCTGATACTGGGCTGGCGCGTGCACTGGGGTGCGTTGCTGCTCATCGTGTTCATGATTCCCGCCACCCTCATGTTCCACAATTTCTGGGCGGTTGACGCGGCGCAGTACCAGAATCAGCTCAACCACTTCCTGAAGAATGTCGCGATGACGGGCGGCCTGCTCTATATCATGGCGTTTGGCGCCGGGCCGCGGAGCCTGGACAGCCGCAAGTCAGCCTGAGCAGTACGCGCGGGCGTGCCCGGTCAGGGCGCTGCGTGATCACGGCGGATTTTCGGCGTCGTGCGGGCTGTGACCGATGCGCACCCGCTTGTGGTGGCAAAGCGTCGGGGCCGGCTGGTCAGCGGCGTCGATCCTGTCAGGAAATATTGATTCCTGTCGGCGCGAAGTAGCCGGGTGTTGCAGAGCGCCGGGCCT
>JAESFZ010000244.1_pt1 | contig 46801 bp, 47 predicted proteins | sample 9269561 | NCBI WGS metagenome assembly JAESFZ01 (sample SAMN14515552, study PRJNA621657) | algae metagenome | isolation source: Tildeniella nuda ZEHNDER 1965/U140 and co-occurring heterotrophs from wet... | place: Switzerland: Stansstaad, Zurih | collected 1965-01-01
GTAAGGCGTTAAGAGCGCCACCCGACGCAAGCTCCCGGAAAATCTCCACGCGGAGCGTCAGTTCGGAGTCGAAACGGTTAGTTCCATAGATCTCCGGGCTCCGGCCCGGCGCTCCGCACGCCTTCCCGCCCCTCTCGCCGTCCGGCGCGAGGCCGCTTCCGCGCGTCTGGAGAACCGACCCCATGCCCCTGCCCCGCACCCGTCGCCCGCCGCGGCCGCCGCCGCCCACCTTCGAGCAACAGCTGCTCGCCGAGATGGACCGCCGCGAGCGCGAGTGGCACGACGCCATTCATGCGGAAGCGTGGCGGCTGGTCTACGCCGACGGCCGGCGCGGCGCCGGGACCGCCGAATGGAACGCCGGGCGTCAGTCGCTGATCGACAAGGGCGTCAAACCGCCGCCCTGGCTGGACCCGAACGAGGTGCTGTGATCGTCCCCTTCCGCGCGCCCCGGCGCAGCCGGACCCCAATCTGTTCGGCCGAAAGGCGCGAAGCGGGGTTCATCACCACGGCCACAACGGGAGCACGACGGGCACAACGGGTTCCGGGCCGGGCGCGGTCCCGTCGTGTCCTTCGTGAATTCGTTGTGCCCTTCGTGATGAGCCTTCCGGCGTCCGTTCCGGATCGCCTGTCGGCGGATGGACTCAGTTCGGCCCGCCGGCTCCGCCGGCCGAGGCCATCTGCAGCTCTCCGGCCGGTTCGCGGAAATAGCGGTCGATGCCCTCGGCCACGGCGCGCATCAGCCGGCGGCGGGCGCGCGCGTCGTTGAGCAGCCGCTCGTCCTCGGGATTGGTGATGAAGCCCATCTCCAGCAGCACCGCCGGCACGTCGGGGGCCAGCAGCACCGCCAGGCCGGCGTCGCGGTGGCTGCGCCGCAGCATCGGATGGTCGGCGTCCTCCAGCTCCCCCAGCAGGGTCCGGGCCAGTTGGGCCGAGCGGTTCTGGGTGGCGCGCTGGGTCATGTCCAGCAGGATGCGGTCGACCGAGGCGTCGCGCCCCGGCAGGTTCAGGCTGCGCTGCCAGTTCTCGCCGCGGGTGAACTCGCGCACGGCCCGGCCGGCGCCCTGCTCCGACAGGGTGTAGACGCTGGCCCCGCGCACGGCCGGATCGGCCCCGGCGTCGGCGTGCAGGCTGATGAACAGGTCGGCGTCGGCCTGGCGGGCGATGGCCACGCGGCGGTACAGGTCGACATAGGCGTCGCTGTCGCGGGTCATCCGCACCCGGTAGCGGCCGGTGCGCTCCAGCTCGGCCTTCAGGGCCTGGGCGGCGGCCAGGGTGACGGCGCTCTCGCGCGAGCTGGCCCCGCTGGCCCCCGGATCGCGGCCGCCGTGGCCGGCGTCGATGAAGATCAGCGGCCGTTCGGCCGGGCGCGGCGCCTCGGCGCGGCGCTCGGGCCGGCGGGCCGGGGCCCGGCCGGTGGCCTTCAGGTCGATGACGTAGCGGTAGTGGTCGACGCCGTCGCCGGGCGGCAGCAGGAAGCGGCGCTCGATCTCGGCGCTGGTCGCCAGGTCCAGTTCGACGCGCGAGGCGGCCCCGGCGCCGGCGACCCGGAAGTCGCGCACCAGCCCCTGCCCCGTGCCGCTGCGGCGGTCGGGCGGCGACACGCCGGCGAGGCTCAACACCACCTGGCCGTCGTCGCCGGCGCGGATCACCTGGCCCCGCGCGGTGCGGTCCAGGTCGATGACCACCCGGGTCCGCTCGGCGTCGCCGCCGAACCGGACGCGCAGGATCTCGCCCATGCTGCCCGAGGCGAGGCCGCGCCCCGCGGCCAGCAGGGCCACGGCGAACACCAGCAGGCCCGCGGCGGCGATGATCCGCTCGCGGACGTTCCAGCCCGACACTCCCAGACGCGACAACCCGCGCATTCGACACAAACCCACCTTGTTGGTTGGCCCGATCATGCCGCAACCTGGTCGACAACGGGTTAAGGCCGACGCGCCTTTTCATTCCCGGGCATCATGCCTATGCTTGCATCGCTCGCGAACGATCGCGTCCCCTGAACCTTCGGGACCGGACGCGCCCTCCTCGCGGCATGACTTTCACTGATCCGAGAGCCGGACGGGCCCGCCCGCCGATTCGACGACCGGGTCCGGGACGCCCTTCGACGGCGCGTCCGGGCCCAGGACCGTACTGAACCCTCATGGGCCATATCGCCTGCGCTCCCTTCCGGTCTGATCTGACCGACCTCGCCACCGGCTCCCGCCGCGGCGACGGGAATGCGCACGCCCGCGCCCCCCATCCCATTCGGCGAGCCGCCTCACCCCCCAGCGGGGACGGCCGAGCGCGCCAGAAAGCAATTCTCCATGTCAAAGACCATGTTGATCGACGCCGCCCACGCGGAGGAAACCCGCGTCGCGATCGTCGAGGGCCGTCAGATCGAGGAATTCGACTTTGAATCCCGCTCGAAGCGCCAGCTTCGGGGCAACATCTATCTCGCCAAGGTCACCCGCGTAGAGCCCAGCCTCCAGGCCGCCTTCGTCGAATACGGCGGCAACCGCCACGGCTTCCTGGCCTTCAACGAGATCCACCCGGATTATTATCAGATCCCGGTCGCCGACCGCGAAGCCATCATGGCCGAGGCGGCGACGGACGACGACGAGCACGACGACCTCGGCCGCGAGAGCGACGACGGCGAGTCCGAAGGCGGCATGGCCGAGGAAGAGCGGCTCAAGCGCCGCCTGATGCGCCGCTACAAGATCCAGGACGTCATCAAGCGCCGCCAGGTCATGCTGGTCCAGGTGGTCAAGGACGAGCGCGGCGGCAAGGGCGCGGCCCTGACCACCTGGCTGTCGCTGGCCGGCCGCTACTGCGTGCTGATGCCCAACACCGGCAAGGGCGGCGGCATCTCCCGCAAGATCACCCAGGCCACCGACCGCAAGCGCCTGAAGGCCGCCGCGGCCGCCCTCGACGTGCCGCACGGCATGGGGCTGATCATCCGCACCGCCGGCGCCAAGCGCACCAAGGCCGAGATCAAGCGCGACTACGAATATCTGCTCCGCCTCTGGGAGACGATCCGCGAAACCACCCTCGCCTCCAACGCCCCGTCGCTGATCTACGAGGAAGAGAACCTCGTCCGCCGCGCCGTCCGCGACATGTTCGACAAGGATTTCGACGGCATCCAGGTCGAGGGCGTCGAGGGCTTCAAGGAGGCGCGCGACTTCATGCGGGTGCTGATGCCCTCGCAGTCGAAGAAGGTGCACCTGTACCAGGGCGCCCGGCCGCTGTTCGCCTCCAACGGCATCGAGGAGATGCTGACCCAGATCCACCAGCCGACGGTGCCGCTGAAGTCCGGCGGCTATCTGGTCATCAACCAGACCGAGGCCCTGGTCGCCATCGACGTCAACTCCGGCCGCGCCACCAAGGAGCGCAACGTCGAGGCCACCGCCTTCAAGACCAATATGGAAGCCGCCGTCGAGGCCGCCCGCCAGCTGCGCCTGCGCGACCTCGCCGGCCTGATCGTCATCGATTTCATCGACATGGATGAGTCGAAGAACAACCGGGCGGTCGAGAAGGCCCTGAAGGACGCGCTGGCCAAGGATCGGGCCCGCATCCAGATGGGCCGCATCTCGGGCTTCGGCCTGATGGAGATCAGCCGCCAGCGCCGCCGTCTCGGCGTCATCGAGGGCGCCACCGAGGTCTGCCCGCACTGCCAGGGCGCCGGCCGCATCCGCTCGGCGGAAAGCGCCGCCCTGATGACCCTGCGCGGCGTCGACATCGAGGCCGGCCGCCACGGCGCCGGCTCGGTCACCCTGCGCGTCTGCACCGCGGTCGCCCTCTACATCCTGAACCACAAGCGCGACTATCTGCAGCGCCTGCAGACCCAGCGCGGCCTCGCCGTCATCATCCAGATCGACGACAGCCTGGCCCAGGGCGAGCACACGATCGAGCGCACCGAGACCAATGAGGACTTCACCCCGCCCGAGGGCGTCGAGGCCTTCGTCGATCTCGACGACGACTTCGACGACAGCGCCTACGAAGACGAGGAAGAGGAAGACGAGTTCCTCGACGATGTCGTGGACGAGGACGAGGACGGCCTGATCCGCGAGGACACCGACGACGATGCGCCGCGCGAGCGGGCGGAACGGGTCGAGGGCGAGCGCGGCCGGGGTCGCGGCCGCCGTCGCCGGGGCGGGCGCCGTGAAGAGGGCGAAGGCCCCGCGGTCGACGCCGTCGCCGCACCCGTCGGCGAGGACGACGACGACAGCGAGGCCGGCCGCCGTCGCCGCCGCGGCCGCCGCGGCGGACGTCGCGTGCGCGAAGAGGGCGGCGAGCGCGACGCCTTCTTCTGGGTGCGCGGCCGCACGCCGTCGCTGGACGACCCCTATGTCTGGTTCGATCCGATCAACCCCGAGCGCGCCCAGCCGCGCGCCGAAACGGCCGAAACCCCGATCGGGGACGTCGAGGAGGTTGTCGGCGAACGTCCGGGCGGCGAAACCGGCGGCGAAGGCGGCGAGCGCAGCGGCCGTTCGCGTCGTCGTCGCGGCCGGGGTCGCGGTCGGGATCGTGGGGCCGAAGGCGGCCTGACCCAGGAGGTCAAGGTCGAGAGTCGCGCCACCAACGAGGGCATGCCGCCGGACGGCTCGCCGGACACGCCCATGGCCGTCATGGCTGAGGCCGAGTCCGAAGCGCCCGCCCCGGTCGCCGTCGAGGAACCGAAGCGCCGCCGCGTCCGTCGCAAGGTCTCCGCCAGCGCGACCGCGGAGTCGGAAGCCGAAGCCGTCACCGCTCCGGTCGAGCCCAATGAGGCGGAACCGGAACAGTCCGAAGCGGCCGTGCTGGACGTGTCGCCCGCCGAGGCGGCCGAGCCGGAGCCGGCTCCCCGGCCGGAACCGAAGCCCGCCGCGGTCGTCGCCCCCGCCGCCGCCCCGGCGGCCGAGGTCGACGTGGCCGCCATCATCGCCGAGGATCCGAACCAGATCGTCGCACCGCCCGAGAAGCCGAAGCGCGGATGGTGGCGCCGTTGAATGGCCGCGATTAGATAGTGAGGATCGGGGCGGGGGCGTTCGACGGTATCGGGAGTACGCCATGACCTGGCTGACCAGACACGCCGCCCGCCTCGTCGGGGCCGCCGCCGCCGCCGGCCTCATGCTGTCGGCCGCGGCCCCCGCCTCGGCCCAGAGCGCCATTCGCGACACCGAGATCGAGTCGATCATCCACGAATGGGCCGCGCCGGTGTTCACCGGCATGGGTCTGGAGCCGACCGAGGTCGAGATCCTGCTGATCAACGACGCCGAGCTGAACGCCTTCGCCACGCGGGGCCGGATCATGGGGGTGAACACCGGCCTGATCCTGCGGACGCGCAGCCCCAACGAGCTGCTCGGCGTCATCGCCCACGAGGGCGGGCACATCCGCAACCGGCACACCCTGCGCGACGGCGCCCGCGACGCCGGGATGCAGCCGATGCTGATGACCATGGCCCTCGGGGCGCTGGCCATCGCCGCCGGGGCGCCCGACGCCGGCGCCGTCCTGCTGGGCAACAGCCAGTATTTCGGCACCCTCAGCGCCCTGCGCTACATGACCCATCAGGAGGGCGAGGCCGACAACACCGCGGCCCGCGCCCTCGAGGCCGCCGGTCAGTCGGGCCGCGGCCTGGTCTCCTTCTTCGAGAATTTCCGCTCCCAGGAAGTGTTCTCGGACGCCCGCCGCTACCCGTATTTCCGCAGCCACCCCCTGTCCTCCGACCGGATCGAGAACCTGCGCCGCTTCGTGTCGGAACAGCCCAGCTACGGCCGCCGCGACAGCCCGGAGCGGATGGCCCAGCACGCGCTGATCGTGGCCAAGATCCATGCCTTCATGGACCATCCGAACGAGACACTGAGCGCCTATCCCGAAACCGACGTCACCCTGCCCGCCCGCTACGCCCGCGCCATCGCCTGGTATCGCGACGGCCAGACCGACCGGGCCCTGGCCGCGGTCGACGCCCTGCTCGCCGGCGACCCGGAGAACCCGTATTTCTGGGAGCTCAAGGGCCAGATCCTGTTCGAGGAAGGCCGTCCCGAGGAAGCCATCGGCGCCCACCAGCGCTCGGTCGACCTCCTGCCCGAGGCCCCGCTGCTGCGCATCAACCTCGGTCACGCCCTGATTGAGACGCGCGATCCGGCCCGGCTTGAGGCCGCCGTCGATCACCTCAAGCGCGCCACGGCCCTGGAGAGGGACAACAGCATGGCCTGGCGCCTGCTGGCCCAGGCCCTGGCCAGCCAGGGCAAGGAGGGCGAGGCCCGGCTGGCCTCTGCGGAGATGTATTTCGCCGTCGGCGCCGAGCGTCAGGCCACCCAGTTCGCCCTGCGCGCCCGCGACATGCTGGAACCCGGCACGGCCGAATGGACCCGGGCCATGGATATCGTCTTCGCCTCCGGCGCGACCCAGGACGACGTGGACGACCTCGACCGCCGCAACGACGAGCGCCGCCGCCCCGGCGTCATTCCGGCCGGCGGCTGATCCCTTTTTCGAGAGCTGAATGACCGAAACGCCCGAACCCAAGCCCGCGCCGTCCCTTTACGACCGCTTCCTGTCCGGGAGTCGCGCCGGCCTGGCCGCCCTGGCCATTTCGCTCGTGGCCCTGGTCGTCGCCCTCGCCCCCTACGCCACGGGGACGGATTTCGGCTCGCGCGTCCGGACCTATCTGGTCCAGAATCCCGAGGTGCTGCAGGAAGTCAGCGACGCCCTCAACGCCAGGGCGCAGCAACAGCAGATCGCCGCCAACAGCCAGAAGGCCGCCGAGATCACGGCCCGCGTGGCGGCCAATCCCGGCCTGCTCGCCGTCGACGGCCGCGACGCCGCCTTCGGTCCGGCCGACGCCAAGGTGACGGTGATCGAATTTTTCGACTTCCGCTGCCCGGGCTGCAAGGCGACCGCGCCCGAGGTGCTGCGCATCATGCAGGCCCATCCGGACGTGCGCTACGTGTTCAAGGAGTGGCCCATCCTCGACGGCCCGACCAACGGCGTGTCCCACTACGCCGCCCGCGCCGCCCAGGCCGCGCACCGGCAGGGCAAATACCTGCCGGTCTTCCAGGACCTGATGGCCGAACCGGCCCTGTCGGAACCGGCGATCGACGCCATCCTCGCCGCCAACGGCGTGTCGATGACCGAGGCCGAGGCGGCCATGTCGAGCCCGGAACTCGCCCGCCACATGGCCGACATGCAGACCTCGGCCATGGCCCTGGGCCTGGTCGGCACCCCGACCTTCTTCGTCAACGGCAAGGCCATGGAGTCGATCGAGCCCGCGGCGCTGGAGCGCGAGATCCGCGCCGCCAAGGCCCGCTGACCGGCCGGAAGAACGGCCGTCCCCCGCTCCCGGGGACCTAACTCCCGGACGAAACCGGGCGGCGCTTCTTCCTTTCCCCGGGAGGGGCCATACTTGCGAATCCCATGCCCATCCGCCGCCTCCCTCCCGAAACCGTCAACCGCATCGCCGCCGGCGAGGTGGTCGAACGCCCGGCCAGCGCCATCAAGGAGCTGGTCGAGAACGCGCTGGACGCCGGCGCCACCCGGATCGAGGTCCAGGCCGACGGCGGCGGGCTGACCCGCATCCTGATCGCCGACGACGGGCATGGCATGGCCGCCGACCAGCTGGCCCTCGCGGTCGAGCGTCACGCCACCTCGAAACTGGAGCCCGACGACGCCGGCGACGTCGACCTGCTGCGCATCCACACCCTCGGCTTCCGCGGCGAGGCCCTGCCCTCGATCGGCTCTGTCGCCCGTCTGACCATCACCAGCCGCCCGCGAGACGGCGGCGACGCCCATCAGATCACCGTCGAGGGCGGCGACCAGCGCCCGGTCGCGCCCGCCGGCTTCCCCGGGCCGCACGGCGCCCGGGTCGAGGTCCGCGACCTGTTCTACGCCACCCCGGCCCGGCTCAAATTCATGAAGTCCGAACGGTCGGAGGCCATGGCCATCTCCGAGGAGATCAAGCGTCAGGCCATGGCCCATGAGACCGTGGCCTTCACCCTCGACCTCGACGGCCGCACCACCCTGCGCCTGCCGGCCGAACATCCGGGCGACCAGGGGCGGCTGAAGCGGCTGGCCGCCCTGCTCGGCCGCGACTTCGAGGCCAACGCCCTGCTGATCGACCAGTCGCGAGACGGGGTCCGCCTGACCGGCTATGCCGGCCTGCCGACCTACAGCCGGGGCAACGCCGGCCACCAGTATCTGTTCGTCAACGGCCGCCCGGTGAAGGACCGGCTGCTGCAGGGCGCCCTGCGCGGAGCCTATGCCGACTTCCTCGCCCGCGACCGGCATTCGGCGGCCGTGCTGTTCCTCGAGGTCGACCCGCTCTACGTCGACGTCAACGTGCACCCGGCCAAGGCCGAGGTCCGGTTCCGCGATCCGCAGATGGTGCGCGGCCTGATCGTCGGGGCCCTGCGTCATGCGCTGGCCGGAGCCGGCCACCGCGCCTCCACCACCGTCGCCGCCGACGCCCTGGCCGGTTTCCGCCCCCACGAGGGCGTCGGAACCGGAGCGGCCTACAGCCCGTCCTCGCCCTCGGCCCAGGGCTGGAGCGGCTGGCAGGGCTGGGCCGGGTCCGCGACCGCCGCCGCCCAGGTGCTGCCCGGCCTGAACGAGCGCTCGGCCCGGGTCGAAACCGCGTTCGACGATCGACCGTTGACGGAGGCTCGCGGGGCGGAGGTCGTCGACCCCCTCGACTTCCCGCTGGGCGCCGCCCGGGCCCAGCTGCACGGCACCTACATCGTCGCCCAGACCCGCGACGGCCTCGTCGTCGTCGACCAGCACGCCGCCCACGAGCGCCTCGTCTACGAGCGGATGAAGGCCCAGATGGCCGCCGGTTCGGTCACCCGTCAGGCCCTGCTCACCCCCGAGGTCGTCGAACTGGACCCAGCCGAGGCCGAGCGCGTCTCGGCCCGCGTCGACGAACTGGCCCAGCTTGGCCTGATCGTCGAACCGTTCGGCGCCGGGGCGGTCCTGGTGCGCGAGACCCCCGCGCTCCTGGGCGACACCGACGTCCAGGGCCTGATCCGCGACATCGCCGACGACCTCGCCGAACACGGCGCGGCCCTCGCCCTGTCCGAACGGCTCGGCGAGGTCTGCGGGACCATGGCCTGCCACGGCAGCGTCCGCGCCGGCCGCGCCCTCTCGGCGCCCGAGATGAACGCCCTGCTGCGCCAGATGGAGGCCACCCCCCACTCGGGCCAGTGCAACCACGGCCGTCCGACCTATGTCGAGCTCAAGCTGGCCGACCTCGAAAAGCTGTTCGGGCGGCGATGACGTCGGTTCTGTTCGTCTGCCTCGGCAACATCTGTCGCTCGCCGCTGGCCGAGGGCGCGCTGCGGGCCGAGGCGGCGCGGCTGGGCCTCGATCTGGTCGTCGACTCCGCCGGCACCGGGAATTGGCACGCGGGCGAGCCGCCCGACGAGCGCGCGCAGAGGACCGCCCTGCGCAACGGCGTCGACATCTCCGGCCTGCGCGCCCGTCAGGTGCGCGTCGCCGACTTTCATCGCTTCCACCACGTGATCGCCCTCGACCACGACAACCTGGCCAATCTGCGCAAGCTGGCCCCCGCCGACGCCACCGCCGAACTCAGCCTGCTGCTCGATCACGTCAAGGGCCGCGAGGGCCAGGCGGTGACCGATCCGTGGTTCGGCGACGAAGCGGGCTTCGAGATCACCTGGGCCGAGGTGACGGCCGCGGCCCGCACCCTCGCCGCCCGCCTGCGCGCCGGCCGCTAGAGCCGCAGCGCTTCGACCACCCCTCCGGCGCGCCCGCCGGAGACCACTTCGCCGCCCGCGATGGCGTAGACCACGCCGTCCACCGCCGCGCCCGCCAGTCCGTGACGCGGCGTCCGCATCGCCGGTCCGGCCTCCCAGCGATCCGCCGCCGGGTCGTAGAGCCAGGTCTCGGCGAACACGCCGCCGCCGCCCGGCGCGAACCACTCCCCGCCGAAGGCGACCAGCTTGCCGCCCGCCGCCGCCATGGCCAGACCGCCGCCGACCTGCTGCCCGCTCGCGGGCGACGGCGGGATCGGCGCCAGGGTCTCCCAGCGGTCCGCGACCGGGTCGTAGCGGTCCAGCCGCCCCGTGCCGCCGCCGTTCACCGTGCGCCCGCCCGCGACCCACAAGGCTCCGCCCAGCACCGCCCCGGCGGCGCTGTTGCGCGCCATCGGACAGGGGGCCGCCGTCTCCCATCGCCCTTCGTCGGGCCGGAACACCCGGTGGGTCGCCACGTCGACCTGATCGTTCCACTGGCCGTTCCGCTCGCCCGGGGAACGACCCGTGACCAGATGGATGCGGCCGCCGACCTCCGCGCCGACCGTCTCGCTGAGCGGCTCCGGCAGCCGTCCGGCCTCGACCCAGCGGTCGCCGTCCAGCCTCCAGACCTCGGTCATCGACGTCCACTCGCCGGCGTCCGAACGGCCATAGCCCCCGAGGGCGAACACCCGGCCGTCCGCGTCGGCGACGATCATCGGATGATGGCGCGGCGCCGGCAGCCTGGGTCCCTCGGTCCAGGCCGGGGCGCCCGGGACCCAGATCGCGGTGCGATCCTCGATCTCCGTGACGCCGCCCGCCCGCCGCAACCCCCCGGCGGTGACGACGCCGCCGTTCGAGACCGCGCAATAGATCTCCTGCACCGCCCACGGCAGGGAGGGCATGGCCCGCCAGCCGGCCGGTTCCCGCGCCTGTGCGCTGGCGCTGAACGGAACCGCGGCCGAAGCTCCGGCGGCGGCGAGGAAGGCGCGGCGGTCGATCTGACTCATGCCCGCCAGCTTGGCGCCGAACGGCGACCCGCGCTATATGCCGCCGCTCCACCCCTCCGGGATGCCCATGTCCGAGATTGCGCGAAAGGCCTGAGGCCTCCACGGCGCTGACTGTGAAGAGCCTCTGAACCGCACGTCGGCGTGATCGCGCCGGCGCGACCTTTCACGCCTTTCCGGACATTTCCATGAACATCTCCCGTGCGGAGCAGCGCACGCTGCACGCCCTGGCCCAGGGCGGCGGCATCGTGCTGATCCGCGATGACGCCGGCCGCATCCTGCGCGCCGACTGCTTCACCCGCGACGGCTTCCGTCTGACCGACTGCACCCTGTCGGTGTGGCGCAAACTCAAGAAGAAGGGGCTGATCGCCTCGCGCGGCGGCGGGCCCTACCGGGTCAACCGCGACGGTCTGGCGCGCATGCGCAGCCAGCTCGACAACCGGGTCTCAGAGCGCCGCTGGTGACGCCCTGAGAAAGAGGACGCGCGCGGCGCCATAGTCGCGCGCGTCCAGCCGCTCGTAGCCGGGCGTGTCGATCTCGGGCTCGTCCGAACCGCGCTCGAACACCACCACCGCCCCGGTCTTGAGCCAATTGCCCTCCAGCAGCCGGACCAGGGTCTGTTCGCCCAGCCCCTTGCGGTAGGGCGGATCGAGGAAGGCCAGGTCGAAAGCCTCGCCGTCCGAGCCCGGCCGCAAGCCCAGATCGACGGCGCTGCGCCGGTGCACCCGGGTGCGCCCCATCACGCCATAGGCGTCGGCGTTCTCGCGGATCGCCCCGCGCGCCTCGTCGTCGGTCTCCACGAACAGGGCGAAGGCCGCGCCGCGGCTGATCGCCTCGAAGCCCAGCGCCCCCGACCCGGCGTACAGGTCGATGACCCGCAGCCCCTCCAGCGGTTCCGCCCACGAGGCATGCTCCAGCACGTTGAATACGGCCTGTCGCGCGCGGTCCGAGGTCGGGCGCGTGCCCTGCCCCTCCGGCGCGAAGATGCTGCGCCCCTTCAGGCTGCCGGCGACGATTCGCATTCAGTCGCCGCCCGCAAACTGGGCCATGACCTCGGCGCCGGTCATCCGGACGCGATCGCCCGCGAACGCGTAGTTGCCGGGCTTGGAGTCGATGAAGATCTCGCTGTCGAACGGGAAGGCCGCCGGATCGTCGAACGCCTGCACCGCGACGGCGGTCATGCCGCCGGTCTTCAGGGTCCAGAACAGGGTCGAACCGCAGGTGCGGCAGAAGCTCCGCGTCGCCCAGTCAGACGACGCCCAGGTCGTCACCGCCTCGGGGGTCGCGACCTCGACGCTGTCGCCGCAGTCCACACCCAGATAGACCCCGCCGGTCCAGCGGCGGCAGCTCTCGCAATGGCAGGCGTGCATGCCGTGTTTCGGAACCGCCGTGAAAGTCACGGCCCCGCACAGGCAGCGGCCCGACAGCCGTCCCGCGTTCGTCGCATCGTTCATGCCCGCCTCCGCGTGCTAGGGTTTGCGCGGCCCGCGCGGGCTGCCGCGTCCGCCGGCCGGACCCGCGCCGGGACGCGGGGGGCCCGAACGCGAGCCGCCCGGCGGGTTGCTGCGGGTGCCCCCGCCGCGCTTGAAGCCGCCCGCAGGCCCGTCGGCCCGGGGAGCTCCGCCTTCGCGCGGCTTGAACGGGCGCTTCGGACGATCGCCGTCCGCCGCCGGCTTGCCCGCGAACGAGCGCTCGCCCCGCGGCTTGTCGATGAACTGGTCCGCGCGCGGCGTGAAGGTCCGCTTCGGCCGGTCGCCCACCGCGGTCGACTCGCCTTCCGGCCGGGCGCGCGGGGTGAAATTCTTCTTCGGATGCTCGAATTTGGGCGAGGCCTTGGCCCAGCCCGGCTTCTTCTGCGGCCGGGCCGCGCGCTCGGCCGCCGCGTCGGCGGCGGCGCCGGCGGCGCGGACCCGGCTCGGCTTGCGCGACGGATCCGAAATGGCCGAGCCGGACGAGCCCTTCCGGATCGGGGCCGAGGTGCGCCGCCCCGGGATCGGCGCCGGCGTCTCGACCGTATTGCCGGTGGGCAGGTTCTCGGGCCGGATATGCTGGGCCAGCAGCTCGCGGATCACCCGCGGCCCGACCTCCTCGACCGACCCGACCGGCAGGGTGCCCAGCTGGAACGGGCCGTAGGCCAGGCGGATCAGCCGGTTCACGGTCAGGCCGAGATGCTCCAGCACCTTGCGGACCTCGCGGTTCTTGCCCTCAGTGATCGAGACGCTGATCCACAGATTGGCCGGGGCGTTCCCCTCGCTGTCCTTGGCCTTGTCCAAGGTCGCCTCGATCGGGCCGTAGCGGACGCCGTCGACGGTCACGCCGTCCTTCAGCGTGTCCAGTTGCAGCTGGCTGACCCGCCCCCGGGCCCGGGCCCGGTACTGGCGCACCAGCTCGGTCGACGGCAGCTCCAGCGCCCTGCTCAGTTCACCGTCGTTGGTGAGCAGCAGCAGCCCCTCGGTGTTGAGGTCCAGCCGTCCGACCGAAAGCACCCGCGGCAGGCCGCTCGGCAGGGCGTCGAACACGGTCGGTCGTCCGGCCGGGTCGGTGTGCGAGGTCAGCAGGCCGGCGGGCTTGTGATAGCGCCACACCCGCGTCGCCTGGGCCGAGCCGATCGGCTTGCCGTCGACGGTGATGACGTCGTCGCGCGTGACCAGGGTCGCCGGCGTGTCGAGGATCTTGCCGTTGACCGCCACCTTGCCGAGGCCGATCAGCCGTTCGACCTCGCGCCGCGAGGCGATGCCCGCCCGGGCCATGACCTTGGCGATGCGCTCGCTGCGCTTCGGGCCCTCGTCGGCCTTGGCGCCCGGCTTGCCGTCCTTGCTGAACGGCTTGCCGCCGGGTTTGCCGCCCGGCTTGCCGAAGGATTTGCCGCCCTTGGGCGGGCCCCGGTCGTCGGCGCCCTCGGCGCGTTTGACATAGGGTTTGCGGGGGCCGTCGCGGTCGCCGTCTTGACGCGGGCGCGGCTTCTTGTCGTTGTCTCGGGGATGGCTGGCCATGATGAGCGGTTCATGCACATGGCCTTGGCCTGTGCGCAAGCGGCGGCGGACGTCGGCGAGACCCCCGTGGGCTGCGTCATCGTCGACGAATCGACCGGCGAGGTCGTGGCGGAGGGCCGCAACGGCCCCATCGGGGCCCACGATCCGACCGCTCATGCCGAGATCGTCGCCCTCCGCGCGGCGGCCGCGAAGCGGGAAAACTACCGCCTGACCGGCCTGACCCTCTATGTGACGCTCGAGCCCTGCGCCATGTGCGCCGGGGCCATCAGCCATGCCCGCATTGGCCGCGTGGTCTGGGGCGCCGACGACCCCAAGGGCGGCGCGGTGGCGCACGGCCCGCGCTTCTTCAACCAGCCGACCTGCCACTGGCGCCCCGAAACCACCGGCGGCGTGCTGGCCGATCGGGGGGCCGACCTGCTACGCGGCTTCTTCCGGGCCCGACGCAAAGGAACGGCCGCGTGAGCGGCGCGTTCAATCGCCCATCCGAACTGCAAGGCTTGTCTGTATGCGTTTGACGCCCGCCGCCGTCGCCGCCGCCCTGGTCCTGACCGCCTGCGGCGGCCCGGACCCCGCCGAGGGACCGACCGACGGCGAAGCCGTCCGCGATCGGGCCGAGAAGGCCCAGACCGCCCGTCGCCGCACCGGGGCCGAGATTCAGGAGCGGGCGTTGAACCGCGTCATCCGCTCCAGCTACCTGTGCAACAACGGCGAACGGCTGACGGTCGATTTCGACAATCCCCGCCGGATGGCCACGGTGCGCAACTCCAGCGGCAAGGCCGTCGACCTGCATCAGGAAGCGGCCGGGTCCGGCCTGTGGTACCGCGCCTCGGGCTATGAACTCCGCGGCCAGGGCGCCATGGCCACATGGACCGACGACGGCCGCCAGCCCACCGACTGCCGGGCGGTGGACTAGCCGAAGGCCGCCAGCCGCGCGTCCAGCCGGGCTCGGACCGTCGGCCAGTCCTCGTCGGTGATGGCGAACATCACGGTGTCGCGCACCCGCCCGGTGTGGGTGATCTTGTGCCGGCGCAACACCCCCTCGCGCACCGCGCCCAGCTTGGCGATGGCCGCCTGACTGCGCGCATTGACGCCGTCGGTGATGATCTCCACCCGAATGATGCCGCTGTCGAAGGCGTGCTGGAGCAGCAGCCGCTTGCTGGCCGGGTTGACCGCGCCGCCCCTGGCGTCCGGGTGGTAGAAGGTCGAGCCCAGCTCCACCCGTCGATGCTGGGGGAACAGGTCGTGCAGGCTGCTGGTCCCGACGATGCGGTCGTCCTCGATGCGCCGGACGGCGTAGGGCGTGTCCCGACCGGCGGCGAATCGCTCGATGAAGCCGTCCCACCATGGGTCGAAATTCTCGCCGTATGCGGTCGACACCATGATCGACCATGCGTCCGGGTCGATACTGATGGCGGCGCGAACAGCCTCCTTCAACTCAGGGGTGAAGGGCTCGAGGCGAACCCAGCGGTTCTCCAGTACGGTCGGTTCGATCCTCATCCGTCCGAAATCTCCCGCTCGAGAAAGGCGCTGACCGCAGTGGCATCGACATCCCGGGCCACGAAGGCGTCGCCGATCGCCCGCGCCAGGATCAGGGTCAGCCGCCCGCCCTCGGCCTTCTTGTCGCCGGTCATGCGCTTGACCAGGGCCGCGCTCCGGAAGGTCCCGGCCTGATCCAGCCGCGTCGGCAGGCCGGCGGCGGCGAAAATCGCCTCGACCCGCGCCGCCGCTTCCGGAGCGCACAGGCCGCTCGCCGCCGAGAACCGGAACGCCAGGGCGCAGCCCAGGGCCACCGCCTCGCCGTGCGTCAGCTTCATCTCGTCGAAGCCCAGCTCCGCCTCGATGGCGTGCCCGAAGGTGTGGCCGAGATTGAGCAGGGCGCGCCGGCCCGCCTCCTTCTCGTCCTCGCCGACGATGGCGCTCTTGATCTCGACCGAGCGCACCACGGCCCGTTCCAGAGCCACCGGATCGCCGGTTGCCCCCGCCGCGCCCTCGCTCGCCAGCCAGTCGAGGAAGGCGGCGTCGCAGATCAGCCCGTGCTTCAGGACCTCGGCCCAGCCCGAGCGTAGCTGCCGCTCCGGCAGGGTCGCCATCAGGTCGATGTCGGCCAGCACCAGCCTCGGCTGATGGAAGGCCCCGACCAGATTCTTGCCGTGCGGGGTGTCGATCGCCGTCTTGCCGCCCACCGAGGAATCGACCTGGGCCAGCAGGGTCGTGGGGACCTGCACGAAGTCGATGCCCCGCATGTAGAGGGCCGCCGCCAGCCCGGCCAGGTCGCCGACCACCCCGCCGCCCAGGGCCACCACCACATCCTTGCGGTCCAGCTGGAAGGCCAGCATCCGGTCGATGACCCGCTCCAGCTCCGCGAACGACTTGGAGCCCTCCCCCGGCGGCACGGTCAGCAGGCGGCCGGGCGCGCCCGCCGCCTTCAGCGAGGCCAGCGCCGCCTTGCCGTGCAGGCCCGCCACCGTCTCGTCGGTGATGACCACGGTCCGCCCCCGGGCCAGCGGCGCCACGCGCGCGCCCAGCTCCGCCAGCAGGCCGCGACCGACGATCACCTCATAGGGCCTGAAGGCTCCGCCCGAGACGGTCACGGTCGTGGTCACGCCTTCATCTCCGGTTCGTGGGCGGCGAAATGGGTCTTCAGCGCCTCGACGATCGCCTCGACCGCCTGGGCGTGCGCGCCCCCCGCCACATCCACCGTCAGGTCCGCCGTCGCATAGACCGGGTAGCGCACCTCGGCCATGGCCTTCAGCGCCGTCAGCGGATCCCGGCCGCGCAACAGGGGCCGGGTGTCGCGCCGCTGGACCCGCTGCGCCACCGTCTCCAGATCGGCCCGCATCCACACCGTCACCGCCCGATCCTTCAGAAGGTCCCGCGTCTCCGGATTGAGGATGGCCCCGCCGCCCGTGGCCAGCACCATCCGCGGCCCTTCCAGCAGCCGTTTCATCACCCGGGCCTCCCCGGCCCGGAACTCCGATTCGCCCAGTTGGGCGAAGATGTCGGACACGGTCATGGCCGCCGCCGCCTCGATCTCGGTGTCCCCGTCGGCGAACGGCAGGCCCAGCCGTTTGGCCAGCCGCCGTCCGACCGTCGATTTCCCCACCCCCATCAATCCGACCAGCGCTATGGTGCGTTGATGAACCGGAATCGGCCCGCCCTCGCTCACGACCGGCCTCCGGAGAGGCGGCGCGGCGGCGACGGAAGGGACGGCGGCAGGCGAGGCGTCATGACCGGACCACCCTTTACACCAGGCGCCGCCGACGCAAAGCGGTCCCGCGCATGAGCACGCCGCAGGTCGAGGCCTTTCTGGAAATGATGGCGGTCGAGCGCGACGCCTCGCCCCACACCCTGTCCGCCTACGGCCGCGATCTCGCCGACGCCGAGGCCGCCCTGGACGGCGGACTGATGCGCGCCGACGAGGCCGCCGTCGAGGCCTGGTACGCCGGCCTGGGCGCGCGCGGCCTGTCCGCCGCCACCCAGGCGCGGCGTCGCTCCGCCGTACGCCAATTCTACCGCTTCGCCCTCGGCGAGGGCTGGCGGACCGACGATCCTTCGCGCCGGCTCGATGCGCCCAAACAGGGCCGCAGCCTGCCGAAGACCCTCAGCCGGGACGAGGTCGAGCGCCTGCTGACCGCGGCGGCGGCCCGCGACGGCGCCGCCGGCCTGCGCCTCGTCGCCCTGGTCGAGCTGGCCTACGCCTCCGGCCTGCGGGTCTCCGAGCTGCTGGGGCTGCGCGTCGAGGCCGTGCGCCGCGACCCGGCCTTCCTGATCGTCCGCGGCAAGGGCGGCAAGGAACGGCTCGCCCCCCTGAACGCCACCGCCCGCGAAGCCGTGAAGCTGTGGCTCGTCGCCCGCGACGCCGCCCGGCCGGAAAAGGTCCCCGACAGCCCATGGCTGTTCCCCTCCGCCTCGGCGAAAGGCCACCTCACCCCCCGCCGCTTCGCCCAGCTGCTGGACCAGGCGGCCGTCGACGCCGGCCTCGACCCGGCCCGGGTCAGCCCCCACGTCCTGCGCCACGCCTTCGCCACCCACCTGCTGGAAGGCGGCGCGGACCTGCGCGTGGTCCAGACCCTGCTCGGCCACGCCGACATCGCCACCACCCAGATCTACACCCACGTCGCCACCGATCGCCTCGCCCAGGTGGTCCGCGACAAACACCCCCTCGCCCGCGACGACTGAACCCCGCTTGCCCCCCGGCGTTGACCCCACTAGGTTCCGCCGCCTTCCGTTGCGCAAAGACGCGCGCCTGTTCCGGACGCCTGATGGCCACCCACTACCTCGAGTTCGAGAAGCCGATCGCCGATCTTGAGGCCAAGATCGAGGAGCTGAACCTGCTCTCCTCGACCTCCGGCTCGTTCGACGCCGAGGTCGAACAGCTGCGCAAGAAGGCCGAGCAGCTGCGTCGCAAGACCTACGCCTCGCTCGATCCCTGGATGAAGACCCAGGTCGCGCGCCACCCGCAACGGCCGCATTTCGTCGACTTCTGCGAGGGCCTGTTCACCGACTTCGTCGAGCTGAAGGGCGACCGCCAGTTCGGCGACGACCAGGCCATTCTCGGCGGTCTCGCCCGCTTCCGCGGCCAGGCCGTGGTGGTCATGGGCCACGAGAAGGGCCACGACACCCAGACCCGCCTGACCCACAATTTCGGCATGGCCCGGCCCGAGGGCTACCGCAAGGCGGTCCGGCTGATGGATCTGGCCGAAGAGTACGGCCTGCCGGTGCTGACCTTCGTCGACACCGCCGGCGCCTATCCCGGCCTCGGCGCCGAAGAGCGCGGCCAGGCCGAGGCCATCGCCCGCTCGACCGAGCGCTGCCTGACCCTCGGCGTGCCCTCCATCGCCACCGTCACCGGGGAGGGCGGCTCGGGCGGGGCCATCGCCATCGCCGCCGCCGGCCGGGTGCTGATGCTGGAGCATTCGATCTACTCCGTCATCTCGCCCGAGGGCGCGGCCGGCATCCTGTGGCGCGACGGGGCCCGGGCGCGCGACGCCGCCATGGCCATGAAGATCACCGCCCCGGATCTGCTGGAGCTGAAGATCGTCGACCGCATCATCCCCGAGCCGGTCGGCGGCGCCCACGCCGATCCGGCCGCGGCCATCGCCAATGTGGGCGACGCCCTGGCCGAGGAGCTGGCCGCCCTCTCCGCCCTGTCCCCCGAACAGCTCCGCAAGGCGCGCGCCGACCGATTCTACGCCATTGGCCGCATGGGCTGAGGGGTTTCGTTAACCCTTCAGCCATGGTTGTCTGGCAACGCTTCCAATATTCTGAGTTGCAGTCCGCAACTTGGCTGGGGCGTCGGTATGAGTTCAGTAGGCGAGGCGCTGCGGGAAACCGCGATCATCAACCTGGCCGGCGCCGTCACCATGGTGGTGGACGACTCGCCCTTCTCCGCCGAGATCACCACCAGCGCCCTTCTCGGCTTCGGCATCCGCACCCGCCATTCCTGCCGCAGCGCGCCCGAGGCCATGGCGATCCTGGCCGAGGTCGAGATCGATCTTTTGGTGGTCGATTGCGAAATGCCGGGCATGGACGGCTTCGAACTGGTCCAGTGGCTGCGGCGCTCGGGCCCGCCCAACGCCTTCGTCCCGGTGATCATGACCGCCGCCCACATCCGCCGCTCGATGGTCAACAAGGCCCGCAACTGCGGCGCCAACTACATCGTCACCAAGCCGTTCAGCGCCGCCAGCCTGCTTGAGCGGATCGTCTGGGTCGCGCGCGACAACCGGCCGTTCCTCGAGGTCGGCGAATATTTCGGCCCCGATCGCCGCTTCCGCGACGGCGACGCGCCCGGCCAGGAGCGCCGCTCCGACGTCCTCCGTCGCGCCGAGTTCGAAGCCCAGAAGGCCCTGGCGGCCGCCAACGCCGCCGCCGCCGCGAGCGCCGCCCAGTGACGGTCATCACCCATTCCCGGCGCAAGTCCCGCCTCGGCAAGATGATCGACAGCGCCGGCGGGATCGCCGTCGGCGTCGCCCTGACCCGCGCCCGCGCCAACATCTCCGGCCTCCGCGACAAGGCGCTGACGGAGGTGACCCGCCACATCGCCGAACTCGTCGCCCTGCAACAGCCGACCACCCCGGACGAGAAGGACGAGAGCCTGCGACGGATCTACCAGTCCGCCAACCACCTCATCGACGCCGCCAGTCCCTTCGGCCTCGAAGAAATCTGCGGCGTGGCGGGCAGCCTGTGCGACATGGTCGACCGGGCGACGGACGAACACAGCTTCGACTGGCGTATCCTGCAGGTGCACATCCAGAGCCTCCAGCTCCTCAACAACCTGCCGGCCGAAGCGGTCGCGGAGCGCGAAGCCGTCTCGGCGCAGCTGGCCTCCATGGTGGCGAAGAAATTCGGTCAGGCCGGCTGACGGTCGGTCCGGGCGCCCCGAGTCTGCTTGCGCCACAGCGCCGCATATTCCCCGCCCTGACGCGCCACCAGCTCGTGATGCGCGCCCCGCTCGACGATCCGGCCGGCCTTCAGCACCAGGATCTGGTCGGCGTCGGCGATGGTCGACAGCCGGTGCGCCACCACCAGGGTCGTGCGGCCGGTCCGCGCCCGGCGCAGGGTCTTCTGGATCGCCGCCTCGGTGCGGCTGTCGAGGGCGCTGGTCGCCTCGTCGAGGATCAGGATGCAGGGATCGGCCAGCAGGGCCCGGGCGATGCCGACCCGCTGGCGTTCGCCGCCCGACAGCTTCAGCCCCCGTTCTCCGACCATGGTGTCCATGCCCTGCGGCAGGGCGCGGATGAAGTCGTCCAGCTCGGCCGCGTCGGCCGCCGCCCAGATCGCCGCCTCGTCCGCGTCCGGACGGGCGAAACCGATGTTGGCGCGGAGGGTGTCGTTGAACAGGGCCACGTCCTGCGGCACCAACGCCACCGCCGCGCGCAGCGATTCCTGGGTCACCTTGCGCGCGTCGAAGCCGTCGATCCGCACCGCCCCCTCCTGCGGGTCCAGCAGGCGCAGGGCCAGCTTGACGATCGTCGACTTGCCTGAGCCCGACGGCCCGACCAGCGCCGTCGTGGTGCCCGGCGCGGCGACGAAGCTGACGTCCTCCAGCCCGTTGGCGCGCGCGTCGTGGCGGAAGCCCACCTGCTCGAAGGCCAGGGCCGCGCCGCGCGCGTCCGCCGGTCGGGGCAGCGGGACGGCGTCGGGGGCGTCGCCGACCTGCGGCGTCTGACGCGTCACCTTCAGCATCTCCTCCATGTCTATGAAGGATTGGCGGATTTCCCGGTAGGCGAAGCCCAGGATGTTCAGCGGCGCATACAGGGAGATCATGATCAGCACGGCGGCCATGACATCGCCCGGACCCATCCGTCCCGCCGCCGCCTCGAACCCGGCCATCACCGCCATGACCCCGAGGCCGAGGTTCATGATCACGGCCTGGATGACGTTCAGCAGGGCCAGCGAGCTGTTGGCCTTCAGCGCCGCCCGCGTGTAGTCGCCCAGGGCCTCGTCGTAGATCCGCGCGGCCCGCGCCTCGGCCCCGAACGACTTGACCGTCTCGTAGTTGAGCAGGGCGTCGACCGAGACCCCGGCCGCCTGGGTGTCGGCGGCGTTCATCTCGCGCCGGTGCTCGATCCGCCAGTTGGACAGGGCGAAGGTCGAGACGGCGTAGATCGCCACCACGGCCACCGCCACGGCCCCGAACCGCCAGTCGTAGACCCCGGCCAGGACCCCGGCCGCCAGCACCAGCTCGACCCCGGTCGGGATAAGGTTGAAGGCCAGGATGCGCATCAGGAAATCGACCGCCCGCGCGCCCCGGTCCATGGTTCGCGACAGCGACCCCGACCGCTTGGTCTGGTGGAAGTCCAGCGACAGGCTCAGGGCGTGGGCGAAGGTCTCCGCCGCCGCCGTCCGCTGGGCCGCCGACCGCACCGGCGCGAACACAACGTCCGCGGCGTTGGGCGCGATGGCCGAGAGCAGCCGCACCAGGGCCCAGCCCAGGGCGAAGGCGCCGAAGCCCCAGGCGATGGCCACGCCCGCCCCCTGCCCCGCCGCCAGCCGGTTGACGGCGGCGCCGAGCACCAGCGGGGCCAGAACGCCCAGCGCCTTGCCGCCCAGGGTCATGCCGATGGCGGCGATCAGCCTGAGGCGTAGCTGCGGCGCATTCGACCGCTGCACCAGCCGCATCAGGTCCAGCAGCGCCCGGCCGGTCGGCGGTCCCTGCGGCGGCTCGGCCGGAGGCGCGCCCTGCGCCGCCTTGGCCACCGAATCGCCCCGTCGTCCCGTCCGCTCACCCAGTCTCGCCATGGCGCAGATATGGGCCGTGTCGCCCCTGATCGCAAAGCGACTTCGGCGGATGACCGCGCGCGCGCGATCAGGCACTCTGCCGGTCGCCATGTCCTTCTGCGCCGCTCCCGCCGAAGCCGCTCTCAAGACCGCCGCCGCGCCGGCGCCGAGGACGGTCGACCGCCCCCTCGTCTGCGCCGTCAATCATCAACGGGACCGGGAGCGCGACGGCCGCACCACGGTCGTGGTCATCCAGCCCTTCGGCTACGTCGACGACCGCCTGGGGCGGACCATCTGGGTCCCGGCCGGCTACGTCACCGACTTCGCCTCCATCCCGCGCGTCGGCCGCTGGCTGATTCCCCCTTCGGACGGCACGCCATCGCCGCCGTGGTCCACGACTGGCTCTATTCGGTCGGCGAGCCGGGGCGGCGGGGCGAGGCGGACGACATCTTCCGCGACGCCCTCGAGGAGCTCGGCGTCGATGTCGCGCGCCGCAACATCATGCACGGCGCGGTCACGGCTTTCGGCGCCGGCGGCTACGCACGGGCCGCGGCGACCTGGGCGACCCAGTTCATGGACTGGCGCACCGGCGACCCGCTGCCCCCGCCCGCCCCGCGCGAGGCCTTCTTCGGCGACGGCGACCCGGCGGTGATCGAACAGGTCACCTCACAGCCGCCCGCGAACTGCGGCCCCTAGCAGCCGCAACCGCTTCTCCAGCGGTCCGGCGGCGGGCTTTCGCGCAAGGGTCGCCGGCAGCACCGCGGCAAAGGCCCCGACCGGCAAGGCGCGCGCCGCGCGGCCGGCCTCCGGCAAGGCGGCCCTCGCCTCCTCGAAACGCCCCGTCTGGACGAGACCCCAGACCCGCCCGGCCGGGATCGCCGCCGTCGCGTCGTCGGCGCCGAGGATCTCCGCCGCCAGCTGCATCGGCCCGACATAGAAGGCGTCCAGATCGTGCGGCTCGCCATGCACCCGGCCGATATGCGCGGCGATCAGGGCGTCGAACGGCCCCCGCTGCAGCCCGCGCCGGGCGACGAGGTCCGTCAGGGCCTCGAGCACCGGATGGCCCTTGCGCGCCACGCCCGCGAACACCCCGTCCAGCTGCTGGCGCCACCAGGCGTAGCGCATCTCGGCCAGCAGGGGCTGGGTCACGCGCGTCGGAATGGCCAGCAGTTCGGCCTCGAACGCGTACAGGGCGATCAGGTCCGCCCGCGCCCGGGCGTCCGCGACGAACCGGCTCGACAGCCAGCGGTCGGGATCGGCCGCGCGGACCTGCTCCTCCAGGGATGGGCCGAGATCAGCCAAACAGGGTCTGATACATCGCCATGGCGGTCAGCATCGGCAGCGACAGCAGCATGTTGGTGCGGCTGCCCAGCATGGCCACCCGGGCCGCCTTGGCCTTCACGTCGTCCTCGGCCGGAACGATGCCCAGCGCCCGCTTCTGGTTCGGCCAGATGATGCCCCAGACGTTGAGGAACATGACGATGGCCAGCCAGACGCCGATGCCCAGCAGGGTGTAGCCCTTCTGGTCCTCGGTCAGACCCTGCGCGAGGCCGAAGCTCAGCACCTCGACGGCGTAGGCGTGTCCGCGGCTGAAGGCCAGGGCGAGACCGGCGACGACCGTGGCCAGCGCCGACCAGCGGAACCAGAACAGCGCTTCCGGAGCGATGTGCTTGCCGATCGCCGGCTTCAGCTCGGCCGGGATCGACGGCATGACGCGGATCTGGACGAAGTTGAAATACCACAGCAGGCCGATCCACAGGATGCCGGCGACGACGTGGGTCCAGCGGAACACGGCCTGCCAGAAGATCAGGTCGAAGCCGCCCGGCGCGACGCTGCCGAAGGCGTAGATCATCACCCCCGCAAGCACGAGGCTGAGCAGGACGGTGGTGCGGAAGTTCGAAAGCAGATTGCCAAACATGTCGAACGCCCCTCCCCGGGCGAGAATCGTTGAAGCGCGACCATAGCGCCGCGCTTCCCCGACAAAAACCGAAAGAGTCTGTGGGCTTTCTCCGCCGTCCCTATGGCCGGCTCGCCATGCCCAGCTTGATCGGGGTGGCGTCGTCGGCGGCGCCGCCGCGCTTCACGCCCCACAGCAGGATGATCGGCGCGCCGACGTAGATCGACGAATAGGTGCCGATGATGATGCCCGCCATCAGGGCGATCGAGAAGCCGAACAGGGCCTCCCCGCCGAAATAGGCCAGCGCCGCCAGCACCATGATCGCCGTGATGCCGGTGATGATGGTCCGCGACAGCGTCTCGTTGATCGACAGGTCGATGACCTCGCGCAGCGGCATGGTCTTGTACTTGCGCAGGTTCTCGCGAAGGCGGTCGAACACGACGACGGTGTCGTTCATCGAATAGCCGATCACCGTCAGGATGGCGGCGACCATGTTCAGGCTGAACTCCAGTCGCATCACCACGATCAGGCCGAAGACCAGGATCACGTCGTGGATCAGGCCGGCGATGGCGCCGAAGCCGAACTGCGGCTCGAAGCGGAACCAGATGTAGGCGAACATCAGCACCACGGCGAGACCGAGCGCCAGCAGGCCCGAGGTGAACAGCTCGCCCGACACCTTGGATCCGACCACGCTGATGCCGGAATAGGTCACCTCGCCCACGGCTTCGGTGATCGCGCTCTCGACCTGCTGCACCACCTGCGACTGGTCGCGGCCTTCGGGAACCTGGAAGCGGACGATGGCCGTCGAGCCGTCGTTCGCGTCGGTGCCGCGCCGGGCGATGCCCTGCACGCCCACGTCGCCCAGGCCGAGATCCGCCACCGCTCCGCGCAACTCATCGAGGGCGATGACCTGGCCGGCCGGCTTGGACACCTCCATCGAGGCTCCGCCGCGGAAGTCGATGCCCATGTTCAGGCCGGGATAGAACACGCCGATCAGCGACGCGATCACCAGAACGGCCGAGAAGGCGCCGAAAGCCTTCGAGAATTTGACGAACTTCAGGTCTGTCGTGACCGGCAGCAGTTTGATGAGGGGCCATCCACGCATCGCCATCACTCCGCGATCGGCAGTTTTTTGGGCTTGGCGATCTTGAGCCACCAGGCCAGGGCGACCTGAGCGACCAGAACGGCCGACAGCATCGAGGTGAAGACGCCGATGCTCAGCGTCCAGGCGAAGCCCTTCACCGGGCCGGCGCCGAGCACGAACATGATCCCCGCCGCCACCAGGGTGGTCAGGTTGGCGTCGATGATGGTGCCCATGGCCTTGTTGAAGCCGGCGTCCAGCGAGGCGATCACGGACCGTCCGGCCCGCGCCTCGTCGCGCATCCGCTCGTAGATCAGCACATTGGCGTCGACGGCCACGGCGAAGGTCAGCACCAGACCTGCAATGCCCGGAAGCGTCAGGGCCGCGCCCGTCATCGACATGGCGGCGATGATCAGCAGGCCGTTCAGCAGCAGGCCGATGATCGAGATGCCGCCGAACAGGAAGCCGTACGACAGCAGCATGAACACCAGGATGATGATGAAGCCGATGGCGGTCGACAGGGCGCCCGCGGCCACGGCGTCGGCGCCCAGTTCGGCCGTCACGGTCCGGCGTTCCTCGACCTTCAGCGGCGCCGGCAGGGCCCCGCCGTTCAGCAGATTGACCATTTCGGCGGCTTCCTGGATCGAGAAGCTGCCCCGGATGATGCCCGAGCCGCCGGTGATGGCGGTTTCGATATTCGGCGCCGAGATGACCTTGCCGTCCAGGATGATGGCGAAGGGCTTGCCGATGTTGGCGGCCGTGGCCTCCCCGAAGCGGCGCGCGCCGGCGCCGTCGAAGCGGAAGCCGATGGCGGTCTGGTTGCTTTCGTCGGTGGTGACCTCGGCGCGGGTCAGGTTCTCGCCCGAGACCAGCACCCGCTTCTTGACCAGATAGGGGATGCCGTTGGCGTCCGGGATGATCTCGGAGTCCGGCGGCGGGAAGCCGGCCAGGGCCTCGTCGACCGAATTCTCGACATCGACCAGCTGGAAGGTCAGCTGGGCGGTCTGGCCGATGATCCGCTCCAGTTCGGCCGGATCGCTCGCGCCCGGGGCCTGGATGACGATCCGGTCGGCGCCCTGGCGGGTGATCGAAGGTTCACGGGTGCCCAGGCTGTCGATCCGGCGGCGCACCACCTCGATCGACTGGCTCACGGCGTTGGAAGCCATCGAGTCCATCGCCTGCGGGGTGAAGGCGTAGCGGATGCGGCCCTCGCCCTGGCGCTGCACCGTGCGGTCTCCGACCGTCCCGGCGCCGCCGCCGGCGGCCAGCGGGCGCATCGCTTCCAGCGCCCGGTCCGTCGTCGCCGGATCGGCCAGGGTCACGGTCACCCCGGCCCCCTCCTGCACGATGCCGGCGGTCTCGATCCCGACCTCGCCCAGCACCGTCCGGGCGTCCTCGCCGAGGTTGGTCAGGCGCTTCTCGCGCATGGCCGGCACGTCGACTTCCAGAAGCAGATACGATCCGCCCTGCAGGTCGAGCCCGAGGTTCACCCCGCTCTTGGGCAGCCAGCCCGGCAAGGCCGCCCGCTGGTCGGCGGTCAGCACGTTCGGGAAGGCGAACAGCAGGCCGAAGGCGAAGGACAGGGCGAGAAGGATGACCTTCCAGCGCGACAGATGGATCATGCGGGCTTCCCCGACCTTTCAGAGCGCCGAGATCAGGCCTTGGTGACTTGCTTGGTGTCGTTGGCGGCCACGCCGGTGCGGTCGCGCACCTGGGTGATCATCGCCTTGACCACGCGGACGTTCACGCCCTGGGCGACCTCGACCATGGCCTCCTCATTCTCGACCCGGGTGACCTTGCCGATCATGCCGTTGGACAGCACCACCGTGTCGTTGCGCTTCAGCGCCGAGATCATCTCGCGGTGGGCCTTGGCCTGCTTCATCTGCGGCCGGACCAGCAGGAGATAGCCCATCACGCCGATCAGGATGATCGGGGCGAACTGGATCAACATGGCCGTCAGGCCGCCGTCAGTCGTGGTCATCGATGAATCTCTGGCAACGGGCCCCGGGGCGCCCTTGAAAATGAGGCGCGGAACCTAGGGCGCGCCGCCTCACATTGCAACGCGGCGCTTGGTCGGAACCCGTCGTTTGCGTCAGCGCGGCAACACACTCAGCGGGTCGATCGCCGTCGGCTCGTCGCCGCGCATCCGCCAGGTCTCGAAATGGATCGAGGGCCGCCCGTCGCCGGCGGTCTCGCCGACCGTGCCGATCGCCTGCCCCGCCTGCACGACGTCGCCGTCGCGCACCGTCGCCGAACCCAGGTGGCCATAGACCGAGCGCCAGCCGTCGCGGTGCACGATCAGCACCGTCAGCCCCTGCCCGGCCAGGTCGTCGCCGACATAGCCGACCGTCCCCCAGGCCGAGGCCCGCACTTCCGCGCCCCGCGGGGCGCCGATGTTGACGCCGTTGTTTCGCTCTCCCATCCCGACCGGCCCGAAGCGGCGCAGGATGTCGCCCCGCACCGGCCAGTCCAGGGTCACCGTCGTGGCGGCCGGCGGCTGCCCGACCGGCCCGGCGGTGGCGGCCGGCTCGCGCGCGGGCGGCGGGACGTCGGCCGGCGGCGGCGGCGGCGGCGGCGGCGGCGCGCCGCTGTCGGCGACATAGACCCCGGTCGGCGACGGTCCGGTGGCGTAGGGATCGCCGCCGATGTCGACCGCGTCGGCCGGCAGGATGATCCTCTGGCCCGGCGACACATCGGCCCTCGGCCCCAGGCCGTTCAGGTCGATCAGCGTCTGCACCGGCGTCTGGAAGCGCCGCCCGATGCCGGAGATGGTGTCGCCCGGCTGGATCACATAGGCCGCTCCGGCCACGACCGGCGCGCCCGAGGCGGGCGGCGGCGGGGCGGCGAAACCTTCGGAGGCCGGGCCCGCGGCGGGCTGGTAGGGGCGGGTTCCCACGGGCGTGTCCAGGGCCCCGCCCTCGATCTCCTCCACCGGCGCGGCGGCCGGCGACGGAACCTCATCGGCCGGGTTGGTCGGACCGCGCACCCCCTCGCCGCTGGGCGCGGGCGCGGCGGACGCGGCCGGGTAAGCCGGCTGGCGCGCCGGGGGCGGTCCATCGACATAGATCGGATAGCGCGGCTCGGTCGGATAGCCCGCGCAGGCCGCCGTCAGGCTCATCGCCCCCAGCACCGCCAGCGCCTTCAACCCCGCCCTGATCCCGATCATCCGCCCGCTCCTGAAACTCGACTCTCGCCCCGCCGGACCAGACCCCGCAAACCGCGCCAAAGTTGGGCGGGAAGGTTAACAGGAAGGCAACAGGGGCTAGGGGCTAGGGGCTAGGGGGCATTTGTCGGACCAGGTATCGAGGAACACCACCTGCGCCCGCTCATCCTAATCCCTAATCCCTAATCCCTAATCCCTAATCCCTAATCCTAGCCCCTAGCCCCTGGCCCCTAGTCCCTGGCCCTGGCCCCCTAGCCTTCCCTCGCCGTCCCCTCGACCAGCGGCACGAACCGCACCTCGGCCAGGCTCTCCCTCCTGAACGAGCCGTCCTCGAGGCTGACATAGCGGTGCAGCCGCTGCACCGACCCCCGCCCCACCGGACACACCAGTATCCCGCCCGGCTTCAGCTGGTGCAGCAGCTCCGTCGGCTCGCCCGGCGCCGCCGCCGTGACCATGATCCGGTCGAACGGGGCCTGCTCCGGCCAGCCCAGCCCGCCGTCGCCGTGGCGGGTGATGACGTTGTCGATCTTCAGTTCCTTCAGCCGCCGCTCGGCCTCGATCAGCAGGCTGCGGTACCGCTCCACCGAATAGACATAGCGCGCCAGCCGGCTCAGCACCGCCGCCTGGTAGCCCGACCCCGTGCCGATCTCCAGCACCCGGTGGCGCGGCTGCACGTCCAGCGCCTGGGTCATCAGGCCGACGATATAGGGCTGCGAAATCGTCTGGGCGCAGTCGATCGGCAGGGCCTGATCCTCCCACGCCTGGTCGAGAAATTTCTCGTGCACGAAGACGGCGCGGTCGATCGACTCCATCGCCGCCAGCACCCGGGGATCGGTCACCCCCTGCTGGCGGAGCCCCAGAATCAGCCGTCCCGCGCGATCGTCGTTCAGCTTCATTCCGCCGCCACCGTCTTCGGCGGCGCGCCGCCCAGGAAGCCCTTCAGGTCGCGCACGCTCGGCATATGCGTCAGGTCGATGTGCAGCGGCGTGACCGAAATCTTGCCCTCGTCCATGGCCCGCAGATCGGTCCCCGCCGGATGGTCCTGCTTCGTCCCGCGGAAGCTCATCCAGTAATAGTCCCGCCCCCTCAGGTCGGTCCGCTTGACCGCGTGCATCTCGCCCAGGTCGCGGAAGCCCTGCCGCGTCACCTCGATCTCGGTCACCGCCTCGGGCGGGCGGTTGGGGAAGTTCAGGTTCATCACCACCCCGGCCTGCCACGGCTGGGCCAGAAGGCGGCTGATGATCGGCGGGGCATAGGCCTCGGACGTCTCCCAGTGGGCCGTCACGTCGTCATGGAACCGCTCCAGCGACTGGCTCAGGGCGATCGAGCGGATGCCGAAGGCCATCCCCTGCAGCGCCCCCGCCACCGTCCCGGAGTAGGAGCAGTCCTCGCCGACATTGTGCCCGCGATTGACCCCCGACAGCACCAGATCGGGCCGCTCCGGCATCAGGTCGTTGACCGCCAGCACCACGCAGTCGGTCGGCGTCCCGGTGACCGCGAACCGCTTCTCGCCGATCGTATTGACCCGCAGCGGCTCGGTCAGGGTGATGCCCCGCCCCTTGCCCGACTGCTCGACCTGCGGCGCGCACACCCAGATGTCGTCCGACAGCGTCCGGGCGATCCGCTCCAGACATTCCAGGCCTTCCGCCTCGATGCCGTCGTCGTTGGTGAGGAGAATGCGCACCCTAGACCCCGCTCATCCCGGCGAAAGCCGGGACCCAGTTCTTTGGGTGATGCGCAGGCGCGAGAGTCCCGCCGGCCGTGATCCCGAGGCTCCGGCGTCCCGCTGGACAGCACTGGGTCCCGGCTTTCGCCGGGATGAGCGGATGGGGGACATCACCCCACATGCGTCACACCCTCCGGCATATACCGCCGCAGCGCGTCCGGCACCGCGATCCGCCCGGCCTCGTCCTGGTAGTTCTCCATGATCGCCACCAGCGTCCGCCCGACCGCCAGGCCCGAGCCGTTCAGCGTGTGCACGAACTCGGTCTTCTTCTCCCCGGCCCGCTTGAAGCGGGCGTCCATCCGCCGGGCCTGGAAGTCCCCGCAGTTGGAGCAGGAGCTGATCTCGCGATAGGTCCCCTGCGACGGCAGCCACACCTCCAGATCGAAGGTCTTCTTCGCCGAAAAGCCCATGTCGCCCTTGCACAGCAGCATGCGGCGATAGGGCAGCTCCAGCTTCTCCAGCACCGCCTCGGCGCAGCGCACCATCCGCTCGTGCTCGGCCTCGCTGTCCTCCGGCCGGGTGATCGAGACCAGCTCGACCTTGTGGAACTGGTGCTGCCGGATCAGTCCGCGCGTATCCCGTCCCGCCGACCCCGCCTCGGCCCGGAAGCACGGCGTCAGGGCGGTCAGCCGCATCGGCTCGGCCAGTTGCTCCTCCGGCAGGATCTGCTCGCGCACGAGATTGGTCAGGGAGACTTCGGCGGTGGGGATGAGCAGGTGTTCGCCGACGCGGAACAGATCCTCCTCGAACTTCGGCAGCTGCCCCGTCCCGAACATCGCCTCGTCGCGCACCAGATACGGCGGATTGACCTCCAGATAGCCGTGCTCGGCCGTCTGCACGTCCAGCATGAACTGGCCGATGGCCCGCTCCAGCCGCGCCAGCCCGCCTTTCAGCACCGCGAACCGCGCCCCCGACATCTTCGCCGCCGCCTCGAAGTCCAGCAGCCCCAGCGCCTCGCCCAGATCGGCGTGATCCTTGGCCGGCCCCGTCTTGCGCGGCTCGCCCCACGGCTGGCCGACCACCACGTTCGCGGTCTCGTCCTCGCCGTCCGGCACATCGTCCGCCGCCAGGTTCTTCTGCGCCGCCAGCAGGTCGCGCAGCGCCTTGCCGGCCTCGGCTTCCACGGCCTCCTGCGCCGCGATCTCGCCCTTCAGGCTCTCGACCTCGCCCTTCAGCCGTTCGGCCTCGGCCATGTCCTTCTTCGCCATCGCCGCGCCGATCAGCTTCGACGCCGCATTGCGCTTCGCCAGCGCCTCCTGCCCGGCCGTCTGCGCCGCCCGCAGCTGGCGGTCCAGCTCCAGCGCCCGGTCCACGATCGCCTGGGCGTCCTCGACGCCACGCGACGACCAGCCGCTGACGAAGGCGGCGGGATTGTCACGGATGGCGCGGATGTCGTGCATGGTCGGTCTCGGTTCGGGGAGCGCCTGCTCTAACCCCCGCCGCGGATTCCGCCAACCCGCCAGACCCTCGCTTTCGTCATCCTCCGGCGAGCGGCGCAGCCGCGCAGACCGGGGGACCCAGCGGCGCCGAAGGCGATCTGTTCAGACACGCTGTCCGCGACAGCTTCGCGCTCGCGCGCCGCTGGGTCCCCCGGTCGCTCCTGCGGAGCGCCGGAGGATGACGAAAGCAAAGGAGCCAGGATCGGATCAGACGGCGCGATTGTGCCGCCCAAACACCCGCGTCTGCCCCGAGCGCAGCACCAGCAGGGTGTCGAACGGCTGCTTCCGCCCGTCCGGCGTCTCCATCCCCGGCGACCCCATCGGCATCCCCGGCAGAACCAGCCCGACCGCCTCGGGCCGCTCGGCCAGCAGCCGCACCACGTCCGCCGCCGGCACATGGCCTTCGATCGCATAGCCGTCGATCACTCCGGTATGGCAGGACGCCAACCCGTCGGGCAGCCCCCGGGCCCGGCGAACCGTTCCCGGATCGGCCACCACATGCACCGCCACGGTGAAGCCGGCCTGACGCATGTGCGTCACCCAGCCGTCGCAGCAGCCGCAGGTCGGCGACTTGTACACCGCCAGCGCCCGGCTCCCCCGCGTCTGGGCCCGCGCGCTTCCGCCGAAGCCCAGGGCGGCGGCGGAGGCGATGAGAAATCGGCGGCTGAGGGTCGGCATGGTCATTCTCGCTGCAAACGGTCGGCCACCCTACGGCCGGCGGGGCGCTCCGGCCATCCCGCGACCCTGCGACCGACCGTCCCCGCGTCGTGACCGCCGCAGAAGACGCCGCCGTCGTCCGCCGCTACGCTCGAGCCATGCTGACCCGCCTCCCCTGGTTCCTCGTCCTCTCCCGCGTCGCCGCCGGGTCCGCGATGATCGCCCTCGCCGCCGCCGGTCAGGGGCCCGCCTGCGCCGTCGTCCTCTCGCTCGGCGTGTTGTCCGACATCTTCGACGGGATCATCGCCCGCCGGCTCGGCGTCGCCACCCCGGCCCTGCGCACCTGGGATAGCCGGGCCGACGTGCTGTTCTGGGCCTCCGCCGTCGTCGCCGTGGTGATCCTGCGCCCGGAACTGATCCCGGCGCTGTGGCCCGCCGCCGCCGTGATCGCGGTGCTGGAGGTCGCCAACCACGCCTTCAGCTTCGCCAAATTCCGCCGCGAGGCCTCGCCGCACCACGTCCTGTCCAAGGCCTTCGGTCTCGGCCTGTGGCTGCTGTTCGGCCTCGCCTTCGCCACCGGCCGGCCGGGCGTCGTGCTGTGGATCGTGCTGGGCCTCGGCGTCGCCTCCCAGCTCGAGGCCTTCGCCATCACCCTGCGCCTGCGCGAATGGCGCTGCGATGTGCCTTCGGTGCTCAGCCTGCGATAGAGGCGCAGGGCGTTCGCTGTGCTGCAAATCCGCGCCCAGCCATCACACTTCCGACGGCCGACCCTCTGTTTTCCCTGAGAATTCCGACTTCGCCAGCGTCATGAACCCGCCGCAGGAAGCGGGCGCCGCATAATGCCCTGTTCCCCGCGAGCCCCGGCCCGCCGGTCTTTGACAATCGAATCCCCGCCGCACCGCCCCAGGCGCGCCGATGTAGACTCTGCCGACTCTGCCACACCGAATTCCGGCGCCGACCCTGCCGACTCCGCCACCCTGTTTTTTCCGTTTTACCCGGGTGAAATTCGGGTCGTCGATTCAGATCAGCCCCGCCATCGGCGAACTGGCGCTGGCGTACATGCGCCGGGGCATCCGCCCGGCCAGATAGGCCTCGCGACCGGCGATCACCGCGTGCTTCATGGCGCTGGCCATCAGGATCGGATCCCTGGCCCCCGCGATGGCCGTGTTCATCAGCACCGCGTCGCAGCCCAGCTCCATGGCGATGGTCGCGTCCGAGGCCGTGCCCACCCCCGCGTCGACCAGCACCGGCACGCCCGCCTGTTCGACGATCAGGCGGATGTTGACCCGGTTCTGGATGCCGAGGCCCGAGCCGATCGGCGCCGCCGCCGGCATGATGGCCGCGGCTCCCGCCTCCTCCAGCCGCTTGGCCATGACCACGTCGTCGGTGCAATAGACCATGACGTCGAAGCCGTCGGCGACCAGCAGGTCCAGCGCTCGCAGCGTCTCGACCATGTCCGGATACAGGTGCGCCGTGTCCGACAGCACCTCCAGCTTGACCAGGTTCCAGCCCCCGGCCTCGCGCGCCAGCCGCAGCGTCCTGACCGCGTCCTCGCCGGTGAAACAGCCGGCGGTGTTGGGTAGGAAGGTGAACCGGTCCGGCTTCACATGGTCGACCAGCATCGGCTGCGACGGATCGCTCAGATTCACCCGCCGCAGCGCCACGGTGACGATCTCCGCCCCCGCCGCCTCGGCCGCCGCCGCGTTCTGGGCGTAGTCGGCGTATTTGCCGGTGCCGACGATCAGCCGGCTCGAGAACGTCCGTCCGGCGACGGTCCAGGTGTCTTTGGGCGTGGTCATGGCGGCGTCTTAGCCCCCGCCGACGAACTGCACCAGTTCGACCCGGTCCCCCTCGGCCAGCGCCGTCGTCGCATGCAGCGACCGCGGCACGATCTCGAGATTGCGCTCCACCGCCACCTTCCTCACGTCCAGCCCCAGCTCCTCGACCAGGGCCAGAATCGTGGCGGCCGCAACCTCCCGGAGTTCGCCATTGACCTGAATGCGCATGACGCTACGTCACTCTCTCACGGCGCATGGTTTGATTACCGTCACGCCTCAGCTAAAAGGCCGCTCCGAATCCGCGCGGCCGGATGTCATAACCTCGAGCGAATGCCCGAAACCTCCGTCCTCTACGTCCTGAACGGCCCGAACCTCAACCTGCTTGGGGTGCGCGAGCCCGACATCTATGGGCGCGAGACCCTCGCGGACGTTCAGGCCCTGTGCGAGGCGGCCGCCGGCGGCTCGACCGTGGTCTTCCGCCAGACCAATCACGAGGGCGAGCTGATCGACTGGGTCCACGAGGCCCGCGAAAAGGCCGCCGCCCTGGTCATCAACCCCGCCGGCTACGGCCACACCTCGGTGGCCCTGCTGGACGCCCTGAAGACCCTGACGATCCCGATCGTCGAATGCCATCTGTCCAACCCGGCGGCGCGCGAGCGCTTCCGGCATCGCTCCTATGTTTCGCCGGTCGCGGCCGGCGTGGTTTCGGGCTTCGGCCCGTTCAGCTACGAACTGGCCGTCAAGGCCGCACTCCGGCTGGCGCAGGAACACCGCGCCGCCGCCGACCGTTCGGTTTAGAAGGTAACAAGAGGCTCCCATGGCCGATCCCAAGACGTCCGCGCCCAAGCTCAAGAATGACGAGATCGACACCGCCCTGGTGCGCGGCCTCGCCGACATCCTGAATGACACCGACCTGACCGAGATCGAGGTCGAGCGCGGCGATCTGAAGATCCGCGTCGCCCGCGAGATCACCATGGCCGCGCCGATGCAGTACGCCCCGGCGCCCGCCGCCCATGCGCCGGCCCCCGCGCCGTCGGCCTCCGCTCCCGCCTCCATGCCGTCCGACCCCGCCACCATCGTCGCCCGCCAGGGCGAAGAGGTGAAGTCGCCGATGGTCGGCACCGCCTATCTGCAGGCCTCCCCCGAGGCGCCGCCGTTCGTCCAGCCCGGCGACAAGGTCAAGAAGGGCCAGACCCTGCTGATCGTCGAGGCCATGAAGACCATGAACCCGATCCAGGCCCCGCGTGACGGCGTCGTGGTCGAGGTGCTGGTCGGGGACGCCCAGCCGGTCGAATTCGGCGAAGCCCTCGTCCTGCTCGAGGCCTGATCCGGTGTTCACCAAGGTCCTCATCGCCAACCGCGGCGAAATCGCCCTGCGAATTCACCGCGCCTGCAAGGAGATGGGCATCTCCACCGTCGCCGTGCACTCGGAAGCCGACCGCGGCGCCATGTGGGTCCGCCTCGCCGACGAGAGCGTCTGCATCGGCCCCGCCCCGGCGGCCAAATCCTATCTGAACATCCCCTCGATCATCGCCGCCGCCGAGATCACCGGCGCCCAGGCCATCCACCCCGGCTACGGCTTCCTGTCCGAGAACGCCCGCTTCGCCGAGATCGTCGAAGCCCACGGCATGACCTTCATCGGGCCCAAGCCCGAGCACATCCGGGTCATGGGCGACAAGATCACCGCCAAACAGACCGTGCTCGAGGCCGGCATCCCCTGCGTCCCCGGCTCGGCCGGCGAGGTCGAGACCGTCGAGGCCGCCATCGAGGCCTCGAAGACCATCGGATTCCCCCTGATCGTCAAGGCCGCCGCCGGCGGCGGCGGACGCGGCATGAAGGTGGCCCTGACCGCCGACGATCTGGTCGAAGCCGTCCAGACCGCCCAGTCCGAGGCCCTCGCCGCCTTCGGCAACGGCGCGGTCTATATGGAGCGCTACCTCCAGAAGCCGCGCCATATCGAACTGCAGGTCATCGCCGACAGCCACGGCAATGTCGTCCACCTCGGCGAACGCGACTGCTCCCTGCAGCGCCGCCACCAGAAGGTGCTGGAAGAAGCCCCCTCGCCCGCCCTGTCGGCGAAAGAGCGCACCGCCATCGGCGAGACGGTCAACAAGGCCATCGCCGCCATCGGCTACCTCGGTGTCGGCACCATCGAATTTCTTTGGGAAGACGGGGAGTTCTTCTTCATCGAGATGAACACCCGGCTGCAGGTCGAGCATCCGGTGACGGAGATGATCACCGGCGTGGATCTGGTGCGCGAGCAGATCCGGATCGCGGCCGGGCTGCCGCTGTCGTTCAGCCAGGCGGACGTGAAATTCACCGGCCACTCGATCGAGTGCCGGATCAACGCCGAGAACGCCGAGACCTTCACCCCCTCGCCCGGCACGATCACCGACTTCCACGCTCCCGGCGGCCTGGGCGTGCGGCTGGATAGCGCCATCTACGCCGGCTATTCGATCCCGCCCTATTACGACAGCCTGATCGGCAAGCTGATCGTCCACGGCCGCGACCGCGAGGAATGCATCGCCCGCCTCAAGCGCAGCCTGAACGAGATGGTCATCGGCGGCATCGACACCACCATCCCCCTGTTCCAGAAGCTGCTGCAGGAGCCCGACATCCTGTCCGGCGACTACGACATCCACTGGCTGGAGAACTGGGCCAAACGCCAGAAGGGCGACGCCTGACGCGGTGGAAGAGCCCGGCTTCAGCGCCAGCGGTCCCTTCGGAGGCTTCGGCCCCGACGAACTGCTGAACTGCTACGCCAACGGCGTCTTCCCGATGGGCGAGGCCCGCGACGACCCCCGGGTCTTTCTGGTCGAGCCCGAGCAACGCGGCGTCATTCCGCTGGACGGCTTTCGCATCCCCGGCCGGCTCCGGCGAACGGTCCGCGGCGAAACCTTCGAGGTCCGCGTCGACACCGCCTTCGCCGCCGTGCTGGACGCCTGCGCCGCCCCGGCCCCGGGCCGCGAGGACAGCTGGATCAACGGCCCCATCCGTCGGCTTTACGCCGAGCTCAACGCCCGCGGCCACGCCCATTCGGTCGAGTGCTGGCAGGGTGAACGCCTCGTCGGCGGGCTGTACGGCGTCACCCTCGGCGGCGCCTTCTTCGGAGAGAGCATGTTCAGCCGTGAGCGGGACGCCTCCAAGGTGGCGCTGGTCCACCTCGTCGCCCGGCTCAAACGTGGCGGCTGGCGGCTGCTGGACGCCCAGTTCCTGACCGCCCACCTCAGCCAGTTCGGGGCCGTGGAAATGCCGCAGGCGGCCTATCTGAAGGTGTTGAAGACGGTCCGGCCGCTCCAGCCCGACGCGCGTTCGCTTCTCGAACCGATGAGCGGCGCGGAGGCCGTCGACTACGCCTTACAGCCGACCACCCAGGCGTCGTAGATCGGGTGCTGCAGGCCGCTCACGGCCGGCGCCGAGGCGAACATCCAGCCGCGGAAAATCTCCCGCGGCTCGGCCGCCTGGAGAACGCCGCGGGGCTGAATATCGACCTCGAGATAGGCGATGGAGTCCTCGACCAGTTCGTCAGGGGCCGAGACCTCGCAGGCTCGCGCGGTGAAGATCAGCGTCTTCTGGAAGCGCACCGGCCGACCGCCGACCTCGACCTCGAACCGCATTCTCTCGGCGGTGATCTTGTCGACCGCCTCGACGATGGCGACCCGTCGGCGCTGACGGCGTCCGGGCGGCGGGGGTGTTTCGGTCGGCGCGGCGACCGGCGCCTCGGCCTCTTCCTCCGCCTCGGCTTCGTCCTCTTCCTCGGCCGGCTGCTCGGCTACGACGATCACCGGCGCCGGCGGCGTGATGGCGACCGGTCGGGCGGGCGCGGGCTCGGCCTCGGGCGCGGGTTCCTGCGGCACCGGCCGCTCCGGAGCAGGCGGGGGCGGCGTCGCCTGCCGGTTCAGGTCAGCGGTCGGCGTCGTCGTCGGCTGGGCGTCCTGCGGCAGATCGTTGAGCGCGGACGCCACGACCACGCCGGACGCCAGCAGGGCCAGCGCCGTCACGCCTCCGAGGATCACGCCCTTGCGGTTCATTCGGGACGCCAGGCCTCGTAGTCGCCGGTCGCGGCGGGGCGACGTCCCTCGGCCGCCAGCGACCCCTGCGGCCGCCACGCCATCGGCGTTCCGGTCAGGTTGGGCAGGTGATCCTTCTCCCAGGCCCGGCGCGGCAACGGGTGCTCGGTCGGGGCCTCGTCGTAGGTGTAGTGCAGCCAGCCGTGCCACTCGGGCGGCACCTTCGAGGCGTCCGCATAGCCGTTGTAGACCACCCAGCGGCGCCGACGGCCGTCGTAGCTGGTGGTGTCCCGGGACAGGTAATAGCGGTTGCCGAACTCGTCCTTGCCGACCAGCTCGCCGCGCTTGGCGATGGTGAACAGGGTGCCGAGGGTCGCGCCGCTGGTCCAGCCGAAGATCTTGCCTAGCACGTCGGAAATCCACCCATTCTGGTCGCGCGGGGAGGCTGGCGACAACGACCGATCATAGAAACCCCGGGGCCGTCCGTCCAGCGCGCTGCGCCCTCGACCGAACTCAAGATCTTGGGGGTAACCTTTCTCGGACACGCCAGATTTATTGCGAAAGCCGGAAGGACGGTTAGCATCGGCACAGCACTGTCGAGACCGCCGCATGCGCCCGTCGTTCCGCTTCGCCCTGCTCGCCGCCCTCACCCGCCGCTCGGGGCGCGAGATCGAACGTTCCGACCGCCTCACGATGGCGCGGGCAGCCGACAGCTGGCCGGACACCCAGGTCGAGGCGTGGCTGGACTGGGCGGAGGCCCACGACCTCGTCGAGGCCGGCGACGATCCCCTGGCGGAGGCGGCGGCGGGGTTCGCCCGTCGCCTGGACCTCAAAGGCGCCGCGGCCGAGGAGCTGGCGGCGACGCTGATGCTGGGCGTCGCGTCTCCGGCCGTCGCCGGTCCAGTCACGCCCGGCTGGCTGGACCTCGCGGAGCCTGCGGCGAGCAAGCGGCTCGGCGGTGAAATGGCGCTCCGCCGCTCGGCCCGACTGGCATCGAACGCCGTAGAGACAGCGGCGGCGTCCCTCCGTGCCGTCGCCGACGCGGTGAGCCGCTGCGAGGGGCCGGCCGGCGACTGCGCCGATCCCGCGAGCAATCCCGCCCTGGCCCGCGCCGCCGTGGCCGCTCGTCGCGCCGGCGCGACGGACGCCGACATCGTTCGCGCCATAGCGGGCGAGCCGTTCGAAGCCAGCCCGCTGCCCGCCCCGAGCTTTCCGGCGATGGTCGCCGTCGCGGACCGCGATCTGGTCGCCTCGGGCGCGCCGGTCGCCCTGCTGGCCGCCGAGGCGGCGCTGGACGGAGACCTAATCCTGACTTTCGACGCCGCGTCCGCCGACGCTCTCGTCGAAGCCGCATCGGGTCCGGGCGTGCTGATCTCGCTGCCGACCCTGCATGCCGTCGCCGGCGATCAGTTCGGCGCGGCGCTTACGGCCCTCGTCGCCCTGTGGTCGGAGGCCTATGGCGACGCCCCGGCGCTGTCGTTCGGCCTGGGCGGCCTGGCCGATCTGGCGCTGGGCGGCGAGCTGGAGGAGGTCGACGCCCTCGCCGGGGACGTCGCCGCCCTCGTCGCCGGCGTCAAACGGTGCAGCCTGTTTGCCGACGATGCTGACGCGAACCTGCGCCTCGGTCTGACGCCTCTGGCGACGGTCGACGTCTTCGAAAGCCGGGACGGCGGGATCGAGCGGCGGCTGCGGCCGTCCCTCGCCGCGGCGATCGTTTGCGCGGGCGGAGATGTGGAGTCCGCCGAGCGGCATCTGCTTGGACGGCGGACCCTCGTCGGGGCGCCCGGCATCGATCACGCCGCCCTGCGGGCCCGCGGCCTCACCGATCTCGAGCTGGAGGCCGTCGAGACCGCCCTGTTCAAGGTCGAGCGGCTGGAAGACGCCTTCCGGGCGCCGGTCCTGGACGCCGGCTTCCTCCGGGACGTGCTCGGGGTCGAGGATGGCGCGGAGGGCCCCCTGCTGACCCATCTCGGCTTCACCTCCGAGGCCGTGGCGGAAGCCGAGGCCTGGGCCTTCGGCCACGGCGATCTGGCGACCTGGCCGGAGGCGCCGGACGCCTTGCGACCCGTCCTCGCCGATCCCGCCGCCTTCGAGGCCCGGCTGCGCGGGGTTCTGGAGCCGCACAGCGTCGCGCCGGATCCCACCCCGGTCGAGCTCGACTGGCGAACCTCCCCCGCCCAGGCGGTCCGGTCGCTGGGCGACGCGGCCCGGGCCGGGAGCTGCGCCATCCGCCTGATGCGCCGCCCGGCGCCGGCGGGCCGCTGGCTGGACCTGCCCGAAACCGACGCCCCGCGCGAGCGCCGCCGCGAACCCGAGACCCGCGCCGTGGAACGGGTCGTGGAGAAGGTCGTCGAGCGGGACCGCACCCGCCGCAAACTGCCCGACCGGCGCAAGGGCTATATCCAGAAGGCCGCGGTCGGCGGGCACAAGGTCTATATCCACACCGGCGAATACGACGACGGCGAGCTCGGCGAGATCTTCATCGACATGCACAAGGAAGGCGCGGCCTTCCGGTCTCTGATGAACAATTTCGCCATCGCGATCTCGATCGGGCTGCAATACGGCGTGCCGCTGGACGAGTTCGTGGACGCCTTCGTCTTCACCCGGTTCGAGCCGGCGGGGCGGGTCACCGGCAACGATTCGATCCGCTCGGCGACCTCGATCCTCGACTACATCTTCCGCGAGCTGGGCGTGTCCTATCTGGACCGGCACGAGCTGGCCAACGCCGATCCGGAAGGGCTCAACGCCGACGGACTCGGCGGCGGCGGGGAAAACGGCGCGCCCGAGGCGGTGCCGGCGGCCCGGTTTATCTCCAAGGGCTTCGCCCGCGGCGCCGCGCCGGACAATCTCGTGGTCCTGCCGTTCGGGCAAAAACGGGACCCGCTGCCCGGGCCGGCGGCGCCCACCGAAGCGACCGCCTGTCCCTCATGCGGCGATTTCTCGCTCCAGCAGCGCGGCGCGGGCTGGATTTGCGACACCTGCGGCGCGGCGCCGTCCATGCAGGGATAATCAACGATTGTCCGTCAGCATGGCGTGAGACTTGCATCGCCGGATGCGAGACTACGGAGCCTGCCATGAAGCCGATCCTGACCGCCCTCCTTGTCGCGGCCGCTGTCGCGGCGGCCCTGCCCGCGGCCGCCCAGAACGCCGGCCAGATCGCCCGGGTGCGCGGCGGGGCCAGTTGCGCCGGCTGCAACCTGTTCCAGGGCGATTTCTCCGGCCTCGAGGCGCGCGGCCTGAATCTGAGCGGCGCGCGGCTGCGCCAGGCCGACCTCAGCCTCAGCGTCATGAACCGGACCCGGTTCTCGAACGCCGACCTGCGCGACGTCGAGGCCTATGGCGGCGTGTTCTCGAGTTCCAGCTTCGCCGGCGCCGACCTGACCAACGCCAGCTTCGTCGGCGCCTATCTGGACGGGGCCAATTTCAGCGGCGCGACCCTGAGCGGGACCAATTTCGGCGGCGCCTCGCTGGAACGGGCCCGGGGGCTGACGCAAGGCCGGCTGAATCAGGCCTGCGGCGACGAGGCGACCCAGCTGCCGCCCGGCCTGACCATTCCGCGCTGCTGAACGGACAGGCCGCGGCCATCCACCTTACCGCGATTTAAGTAGGGTTTGCCGGGCTTTGCAGGCAAAACCGGAGCGTGACCCAGATCGTTTCGCCCCTGATCCGCCGCCTCACCACCGCCAGCCTCGCGGCGGGCGCAGCCATGGCCGCCCTGATGGCGACCCCGGCCGCCGCCGAGATTCAGCTGCAGTTCGGGTTCCAGGACCGGGACGTCACCCGGATGGTTTCGCTGGGCGGGTCCTGCAATCGCTGCGAACTCTCCGGCCGCGACCTCACCGGCGCCGCCTTCCACGGCGCGACCTTCCTCAACGCCACCCTGGTCGGCGCCGACCTCCGCGGATCGGAGCTGATGGGGTCCAACTTCTCCGGCAGCGACTTCAGCCGGGCCGACCTCGACGGCGCCACCCTCGTCGGGGCCAACTTCACCGGCGCCAACTTCAGCGGGGCCAGCCTCGAAGGCGTCGACGCGTCCGGGGCGACCCTGGTGCGCACCCGCTTCTCCAACGCGGACCTGTCCGGAGCACAGCTGGTCGGGGTCAATCTGAACGGCGCGGTGCTCGGCGGCGCAGACATCAGCGACGCGGAGATCGTCGCGGCCACCCTGGCCAACGTCAGCGCCCGGGGTACGGATTTCTCGGGCTCCGACATCAGCGTGTCCAACCTTTCGAACGGCGACTTCCGTTCGGCCGACTTTTCCGGAACGACGCTGAACGGGGCGCGGCTGACCGGCGGCGAGTTCGCCGGCGCCGACTTCGAAAACGCCGAGATGAACCGGACCGATATCCGCGGCGCCGACCTGTCGCGCGCGCGCGGCCTGAGCCAGGCCCAGGTCGGGCGGGCCTGCGGCGACGCCAACACCCGCCTGCCCGGCAACCTGAATGCGCGGACGTGCCGCGGCCTGAGCAGCTTCAGGGCCGTTCCGGCGCCGCCGAGGCCGCCGGCTCCGCCGGCGCCGCCCCGGACCCGCAACATCGTGGTCGCCAGCAGCGGCCGTTGATCAAGGGCCCCGCCTCGGCGGGGCCCTTTCGATTCAGCCGTTGAGCGGCAAGGCGGGCCGGATGTGCAGTTCCTTGTACTGACGCTCGGCCGCGTCCGAAGGCGCGCTCATCAGCAGGTCCTGGCCCTGCTGGTTCAGCGGGAAGGCGATGACCTCGCGGATGGCGGTCTGGTTGGCCAGCAGCATGACGATGCGGTCGATGCCGGGGGCCAGGCCGCCGTGCGGGGGCGCGCCGTAGCGGAAGGCGTTGAGCATGCCGCCAAACTGCTCCTCGACCACCGAGGCGTCATAGCCGGCGATCTCGAAGGCCTTGAGCATAATGTCGGCCTTGTGGTTCCGGATCGCGCCGGAGCACAGCTCATAGCCGTTGCAGACGATGTCGTACTGGTAGGCGAGGATGTCGAGCGGGTCCTTGGTCTCAAGGGCCTCCATCTCGCCCTGCGGCATCGAGAAGGGATTGTGCGAGAAGTCGACCTTCTTCTCTTCCTCGCTCCATTCGAACATCGGGAAGTCGACGATCCAGCAGAATTTGAACTCGTCGTCGGAGATCAGGTTCAGGTCCTGGCCCAGCTTGGTGCGGGCGTTTCCGGCGAATTTGTAGAAGACGGACGGGTCGCCGGCGGCGAAGAAGGCGGCGTCGCCCTTGCCCATGGCCAGGGACTTCATCAGGGCGTCGGTCGCCTCGGCGCCGAGGTTCTTGGCGATCGGACCGCCCCAGGCCCCCTGGTCCTCGGACCAGAAGATGTAGCCGAGGCCGGGCTGGCCCTCGCCCTGGGCCCAGGAGTTCATCCGGTCGCAGAAGGCGCGCGAGCCGCCGGTCGGGGCGGGAATGGCCCAGACGGCGTTCTTCGCGTCGGCGGCGAGGATCTTGTTGAACAGGCCGAAGCCGCCGTCGCGGAAATGGTCGCTGACGTCAGACATCTCGATCGGGTTACGCAGGTCCGGCTTGTCGGTGCCGAACAGGGAAATGGCCTCCCGATAGGGGATGCGGACGAAGGGATAGGGATCGACCTTCTTGCCGTCGGCGAACTCCTCGAACACGCCATGCATCACGGGCTCGATCGCAGCAAAAACATCCTCTTGAGTGACAAAGCTCATCTCGACGTCGAGCTGGTAGAATTCCAGCGAACGGTCGGCGCGCAGGTCCTCGTCGCGGAAACAGGGGGCGATCTGGAAATAGCGGTCGAAGCCGGAGACCATGAGCAGCTGTTTGAACTGCTGCGGGGCCTGCGGCAGGGCGTAGAATTTGCCCGGGTGCAGACGCGACGGGACGAGAAAGTCGCGCGCGCCTTCGGGCGACGAGGCCGTCAGGATGGGGGTCTGGTATTCGAGGAAGCCCTGTTCGACCATGCGGTGGCGGATCGAGTGGATGACCTTCGAGCGCAGGACGATGTTCCTGTGCAGGGTCTCGCGGCGCAGGTCGAGGTAGCGGTGCTTGAGGCGCAGCTCCTCGGGGTAGTCCGGCTCGCCGAAGACCGGCAGGGGCAGTTCGGCGGCTTCCGACAGGACCTCGACGGCGGCGACGCGGATCTCGATCTCGCCGGTCGGCAGGTTGGGGTTCACCACCGCGGCCTCGCGGGCCACGACCTCGCCGTCGATGCGGATGACGCTCTCGGCGCGCAGGCGCTCGACGGCCTCGAAGCCCGGGGTCTCCGGGTGCAGCACCAGCTGGGTCAGGCCGTAGTGGTCGCGCAGGTCGACGAACAGCAGGCCGCCATGGTCGCGCTTGCGGTGCACCCAGCCGGACAGGCGGACATTGGCGCCGGCGTCGCTCAAACGGAGGGCGCCGCAGGTGTGGGAGCGGTAGGCGTGCATGGGCGGTTCGTCTTGGATTGTGGGCCGCGAGGGCCGCAATTCGGGAGGCCGGAAGGGCGCATCATCCCCCCCGAAAGTCAAGGCCGGCGGCGTTGCGGAGGGGGGAGCCAGAGCTCCCGCCCGCGATAAAAATAGGAGGGGCAAGGTCGGCAGAGTCGGCAAGGGCGCAAAAAAACGTGGGGGCAGAGTCGGCAGAGTCGGCATCGGCCCGGCGGGTATTCCACGGCCGGGCGATTTCGCCCGGTCGGCTTCCCGGCTCCTGAAGCGGAGCGGCGGCGGTTCGGTTGTCAAAGACCGGGACACACAGGCGGGCATCATACACCCGCCGTTTCCTCAGGCGGGAAGATCGGTCCTGGAAACAGCCGTCGCTTTGAAATGGCGGACGAATTCCGGCCGAACCCGACCATGTTTTCGCGGATTGCCAGCACAGCGTCACGCCCCGGGCGAGCCCCCGGGGACGAGGCGGCGCGCCGAAGCATCCACAAGCGGGGCCGGTCTATTCACGGAAGCGGCGCCGGGCGCAGCGGACAGGACGCGGCGTCTGCTATGATGAACGGGATGACCGCCCGCCCGCCGCCCCCCGACCAGATGCGCCTGCCGCTGCAGCGCGACCTGCCCGAAGGCGCGGAAGGCTTCGTGGTCTCGGACAGCAACCGGCGCGCGGTCGAGACCCTGGCCGACTGGCCCAATCTGATCGGCGGCGTGCTGGCGGTCCATGGCCCGGAGGGTTCGGGCAAGAGCCGGCTGGGCCAGATCTGGGCCGAACGGGTCGGGGCGACCGCCCTGCACGGAGCCGAGGCGGCGCTGATCGACCCGCTGGAGCTGGAAGGGCGGCCGGTGCTGCTGGACCGGGCCTGCGACGCCGACGACGAGACCCTGTTCCACCTGATCAACCTGGCCCAGGCCCCGGGCGGGGCCCTGCTGCTGATCGCCCGCGAGCCGCCGTCGGCCTGGTCGACCGCCCTGCCCGACCTGCGGTCGCGGCTGGACGCGGTCCGCACGGTCGCGGTCGAGGCCCCGGACGACCCCGTGCTGGCGGCCATGCTGGAGGCGCGCTTCGCCGAACGCGGCATCCGCCCGGCCAAGGACGTCGTGCCGTATCTGCTGCGGCGGATCGACCGGTCGGCGGCGGCGGCCGGCTCAGTGGTGGAGCGGCTGGACGCGATGCACCGGCCTGTGACGCGGGCGCTGGCCCGCTCGGTCATGGAAGGCGAGCCGGAGAGCGGCGAACTGTTCGAGCGGCGCGAAGACACGGCGTGATAGACGCCCCTCGCGGCCGGTCGGACCGACCCGACCGGCCTCTCCGGACGTCCCCTAGATCCAGTCGGCGGGCCGCGGCGCCGGCGAGCCCATGACCCCGCCTTCGATGTCGAGGGTGATCGCCCAGTCCCCGGCGAGGGGCAGACGGGCCTCGAGGGCCGCGAACAGCGGCGCGGCTTGATCGGCGCCGGGCAGCACCAGAGGTTCGCCGCCGGCCTTGAAGACGTCCAGACCCGGCAGGACCAGCGGCTGGTCGTCCGGCAGGGCGGGCAGGACGAAGGCGTCGCCGTCGAACTTGTCGCCCGGTTCCAAATCGGCCGGCGCCGCTGCGGGCGCCAGCACGGTGGTGGTGTTGCCGGTCAGGAAGCGCAGGACCTCGACGCTTTCCACATAGGTCGAGCCGTCGCGGCCGGCGACGCTGTCGACGATGCGCCAGCCGGCGCCCTCGGCCGTGACCGTGTACTGGGCCTTGGTCCCGCGCAGCTGGACCTCGTCGGTCCCCAGGCCGCCGTACAGGCTGTCGTTTCCGCCGCCGCCGCGCAGCATGTCGTTGAGGTCGCCGCCGGTGATGACGTTGTCCAGGGCGTTGCCCGTTCCGACGAACTTGCCCGGCCCGGTGTAGAGCAGGTTCTCGATGTTGGCGGCGAGCGTATAGGAGCCGATCCGGGCCTCGACGGTGTCGACGCCCTCGCCGGCGTATTCGATGCAGGAGTCGAAGGCGTCGAGGACGTACCAGTCGTTGCCGTTCCCGCCGAACAGCTGGTTGTTCATCCCGCCCGAGCCGCCCATCAGGATGTCGTCGCCGGCGAAGCCGGCCAGGACGTCCGAGCCGCCCGCGCCCATCAGCACATTGTTCGCGCCGTTGCCGTAGATGACGTCGTTGAAGTTCGAACCGGTGGCGTTCTCGATCGAGGAGAAGGTGTCGAAGGCGCCGTCGCCGTCGTTGCTGGCCCGCTGCTGGTCGAGGCGCACCACCACGGCGGCCGCCGCCAGGCCGTAGTCCGCCGTGTCGATCCCGGCTCCGCCGTTCAGCGTGTCGACGCCGCCGCGGCCGCGCAGCACATCGGCTCCCGCCCCGCCGGTGATGACATTGGCCAGGGCGTTGCCCGTGCCGTTGAAGTCCCCGGTCCCGCCGAAGATCAGGTTCTCGACATTGTTGGCCAGGGTGTAGGTGTTGATCCGGGCGTCGACCGTGTCCGTCCCCTCGCCGACGGACTCGACGATCGAGTCGGCCGCCTCCAGCACATAGAGGTCGTTGCCGAGCCCGCCGGACAGGGTGTTGAGAGCCCCGGCCCCGCCCCAGATCACGTCATTGCCGGCCAGGCCGATCAGGGTGTCGGCCCCCAGGCCGCCGCGCAGGACGTTGGCCGCGCCGTCGCCGATCAGCACGTCGTTGAAGGCCGAGCCGGTCAGGTTCTCGATCCCGATCAGGGTGTCGGTCCCGCCGTCGCCGTCATTGCTCGAGGCGCCGGTGTTGAGCTGGGCGCGCATGCCCGCCG
>JAESFZ010000245.1_pt1 | contig 46562 bp, 37 predicted proteins | sample 9269561 | NCBI WGS metagenome assembly JAESFZ01 (sample SAMN14515552, study PRJNA621657) | algae metagenome | isolation source: Tildeniella nuda ZEHNDER 1965/U140 and co-occurring heterotrophs from wet... | place: Switzerland: Stansstaad, Zurih | collected 1965-01-01
CAGGCTGGACGGCGGCCCAGGCCGCACGCCGCTCAAGTGAGATAGTCATGCCCGTTTCCGACGCCATGGTGCGGCAGCCAAAGCGCTGACCCGCGGACAGAAGCACGAAGCCCGGACACGCAACCCTATTGACCGCAATTACAGAAGCTTGTCGAACCACGAGGGCGCTTGGCAGAGCGCAGCCAGCAAGGGGGGATAAAAAATCACCCCGCCGGGAATATTTTCCTGCCTTTCCAGTCCCTTGGCACGCGCACGCCCGAGAATCCCGTCGTCCTTATCCCCTCCCTTTCCGACTCTCCCATAATCGCGGCAGTTCCTCCCGCGGGAACGCCGGTCGCGACGGTGGTTTGGTGGGGAGGAGCCGGCGCCTCCGGTGCGGGAAGACGTAGCCCGCGCCCGGGGAGGCCCGTCCGAAGGTTCCTCCTCCGCAACTATGTGCGGGGCGCACTGGACGAGTGCTGCGGCATGGCCAGCCGAGGCGACGCAAGAAGCCGGAGCCGGAGCTATAGCGAAGCGGAACGGGACGATGCCCGAAATCGCCGGCGGGGCGCGCAGGCCGCGCCATGTTTTTACTAAAGAGGCTCGGCCCAGCGCCCCGCTTCCCGACTTTTCCCTCCGAGGCAGGGAGCGCCCTTCGACAACGGCCAGGGCCGCAAGGCAGCGTGGCGAGGATGGAGGCTGGCTGTGGAGGAAGGTCTTGTATCAATCTTCTTGAGGACTGCTGCGCACAGCCTTCAAACTATCATGCATCATGCATGATGCCTTGACATCTACGCATCGCGCCTGTTATCGCCGACTCTATTTTCGGCGCCATGCGCGCGATCGATCGCGCATCCTCCCTCATCCCTACAGGAGAGCACTGATGGCTTCACCGAGCAGCGACGGTGCCAGGTCCCGGACCAACAGCTTCGCGCCTGCGCCGGAGACGGTCGCCATGCTGAAGGAGCGGGCGCGCTTCATCCGCCTGGAGACCGTGCGCCTCATAGACATCGCCAAGACCGGGCACTACACCTCGGTGTTCTCGGCGGCCGAGATTTTCGCCGCCCTCTATTACGACGTCATGCGGCTCAGGCGCGGCGAGCCCGGCTGGCCGTCGCGCGACCGCTTCACCATCGGCAAGGGCCACGCCGCCGTTGGCCTGTTCCCCATCTACGCCGATCTCGGATTCTTCCCGGCGGAATGGCTCGACAACTACACCCGCCTCGGCAGCCCGCTCGGCGACCATCCCGACATGCGCAAGGTGCCGGGCGTCGACTTCTCCTCCGGCTCGATCGGCCATGCGCTCTCCAACGGCCTCGGCATGGTGCTCGCCCAGCGCTGGACCGGCGAGGACTACAAGGTCTTCTGCATGATGGGTGACGGCGAGATGCAGGAGGGCCAGGTCTGGGAGGCCGCCATCGGCGCGGCCCAGCACCAGGCGAAAAACCTGATCGCCATCGTCGACCGCAACGGCTACCAGCTCGACGGCAAGGTCGACGACGTCATGAACATCGAGCCGCTCGACGACAAGTGGCGCGCCTTCGGCTGGGAGGTGCATGTGGTCGACGGCCACGACGTCGCCGAGACGACCGAGCTGCTGCGCCGGGTCCGCGCCGACGACGAGCGCGCGAAACCCTGCTGCATCATCGCGAAAACCGTCAAGGGCAAGGGCGTCTCCTATATGGAGACCGAGCCCGGCTGGCACCTCGGCTATCTCGACCCGTCCGACGCCGAAGCGGCGATCGCCGAAATCAAGTCCCGGGAGATTTGAGCATGACCGGTCCGCTTTCCCCCAATTCCTGGCAGTATCGCGGTCTTAACGCCGCCAATCCCGGCCTCGACCACCTGTCCAACGGTCTCATCGAGCTGGTCAAGGCCGGCCACAACGTGGTCGCCGGCTCGGCCGACCTGCAATATTCCAACGGCTTGAACCGCTTCGCCGCCGCCTATCCCGACCGCTACGTCTCCTTCGGCATCTCCGAGCAGAACATGGTGAGTGCGGCCGCCGGCATGGCGAGCTGCGGCGTCGTGCCTTTCGTCGCCACCTTCGCCTCCTTCATGGCCCTGCTCGCCTGCGAGCAGATCCGCATGGACGTCGCCTATTCGGCGCAGCCGGTGCGCCTCATCGGCCATCACACCGGCATCTCGCTCGGCTTCTACGGCACCTCCCACCACGCCACCGAGGACATCGCGACGATGCGCTCCATCGCCGATCTCGCCGTGGTCTCGCCGGCCGACGGCGCGCAGCTCGAGGCGGTGATCCGCGCCTCCGCCGGTTACGACCGGCCAATCTATGTCCGCATCGGCCGCGGCCGCGATCCCGTCGTCTACGCGGGCGGCACCAGCTTCGCCTTCGGCAAGGCGCACGAGCATCTGAAGGGGGACGAACTCACCATCATCGCCTGCGGCATGGCCGTCCACGGCGCCATCGAGGCGGCGAGGGCGATGAACGCCGAGGGCCGCTCCGTCGGCGTCATCGATATGGCCTCGATCAAGCCGATCGACCGCGATGCCATCCTTTCCGCCGCCGCGCGGACGAAAAAGATGATGACCGTCGAGGAGCACAACGTGCTCGGCGGCCTCGGCGCGGCGGTGGCCGAGGTGCTCACCGACGAGGGCGCCGGCGTCAAGCTCAAGCGCCACGGCATCTATGACGAGTTCAGCCTGATCGCCCCGCCGACGCATCTCTACGCCCATTACAGGCTCGACGGCGCCGGCATACGCAGCGTCGCGGAGGAATTCTTGCGGTCGTGAGCGGGCACCGCTTCGCCCCCGGCGGCAGCGGCGAAAATCTCGACCGCCTCTACGCCACCTCGATGAAGGAGGCGCCGGAGCCCGGCATCGTCGAACCGGTCCCGCTCGCCGGCTCGCTCTTCGTCCGCTACCGCGGCTGGGCACTCGATGTGCCGGTCGGCCGGCCGGGCGGGCATACTGACAGGCCGATCGCGCGTGATGTAGGGTCTGTCGAAACAAAGGATCCCGTTGCATGCATGGCAAGCCGCTTTCCCGCGCCAACCTCTCGACGCAGCTCTACGAGGATCTGCGCCAGGGGCTGATGGACGGGCATTTCAAGCCCGGCCAGCGGCTCACCATCGCCGCCTTCGCCGAGCAGTACGGCACCAGCATCACGCCGGTGCGCGAGGCGATCTCGCGGCTCGCCAGCGAGCGGGCGCTGGAGGTCCGCGCCGCCACCTCGATCGTCGTGCCGAAGCTGACGCCGCGCGACCTGCGCGAGATCGTCGCCATCCGCGTCGAGCTCGAGGGCATGGCCGCCTACCGCGTTGCCGAGACCGTGACGCAGCAGCAGGTCGAGGAGTTCGAGGCGCTCAACGACACCTTCACCCGCGCCGCCGCGCACGATCCCAAACTCGCCAGCCGTGCCAATCGCGACTTCCATTTCCGCATCCTCAAGCTCGCCGGCATGCCTTATGTCGAGGCCATCTGCGAAAGCATGTGGACGCTGATGGGGCCGTTCCTGCGCACCTTCCACGAGGAGATCCCGGTTCGCCAGCTCACCGGCCGCAACCACAAGCATTTCCAGTTCCTCGACGCGCTGAAGGCGCGCGATCCCGCCGCCGCCAAGCATGCCATGCAGGAGGATATCCGCTGGAGCGACGTGCTGGTCACGGCACAGGAGAAGGCCGACGCCGAAAAGGGCAAGGGCGAGCAGCAGGCCGTCTGACGAAGAGGGTTCGGGAAATCAACATCGATTTCCGTAGGAGGCCCTCGGTTTTCGGTGGAAAGCGAGAGCTTTTCTCGTCCAAAGCGATGCAAATCCGGACTGCTCGACCCGCTTTTCGGCGCTGTTTCCCAGGAGGGGGAACTGCTGCAGCGTCCTGCGATCTCTCTGGCCTGGCGATTTGTGTGACCATGCCGAAACCCGAACCGTCGCTCACACCTCCGGAATGTTCTCCTTCAGGATGAGGTGCAGCCGCGGCGGGTGACCTTCATAAGGCAGGCCGCGCACGGCATGGGTCAAGAGGTTCAGCGCCTCGCGGGCCTCGACGCGCGGGTTCTGGTCGATCACCGCGTCCAGCGTACCTTCGAGCAGCAGCCGCTTGGTCCCCTCGGTCAGCTCGTGCCCGAGGAACACCACCGACCGCTCCAGGTCGCGCTCGCGCAGGGCGCGGGCGACGCCCTGGTTGCCGGCGCCGATGTTGTAGATGCCGGCGAGGTCGTCGTGGCGGTCGAGCAGGGCGGCGGCCTCGACATAGGCGCGCTCGCGGTCGTCCAGCATCTCGCGCAGCTCGACGATCGACAGGTTCGGAAACTCCTCGCCGAGCACGTGCCGGAACCCCATCTCGCGCTCCTGATGACCGCGATAGGAGAGGGACCCGGCGAACATCGCCACCTTGCGCGGCGCGCTGCCGCCGAGCAGCCGCCCGAGCACATAGCCGGCGAGGCGGCCGGCCTGGCGGTTGTCGATGCCGACATAGGCGATGCGCGGCACATGCAGCACGTCGGTGGCCAGCGTGACCACCTTGACGTCGCTGGCCGACAGGGAGCGGATCGCCTCGCGCACCGTCGGATGGTCGAGCGCGATCAGCCCGACGCCGCGCGTCCTGCCCTCCAGATCGTGCAGGGTCCGCGCGAGCGTGTCGGGATTGAACCCCTCGATCGAACTGATGTGGACGTCGAGCTCCTGCCTTGCCGCGCCCTGCAGCGCCAGCTGGTCGCGCAGCATCCGGATGAAGGTGTTAGTGCCTTCGGGCAGGACGAAGTCGAGGCGGATCGTTTCGGACGGACCGAAATCGGAGACGTCGCGATCCCCGGCGATATAGCCCAGTCTTCGCGCCGTCTCGTACACGATCTCGCGGGTGCGCTCGCGCACGCCCGGCCGGTTGTTGAGCACGCGGTCGACCGTGGCGGCCGAAACGCCGGCTTCGCGTGCGATGTCGATAAGGGTCGAGCGCATGCTAGGAGAAATCCCGTGAATTTGCGGGGCCGAACGGGGACAACTTCATCCTCCGGATGAAAGCCGCTGACTGCGATTCTGATGGGAAATGATGTATCTCATGCTGGCGCGGCAACAAGCCGGCGCGGCATGTTTCCTCAGCCTTGTCACGGATGCGCATCCTGATCCGTCGAAGAGAGGCATCAAAACCCATCATGACGGCGACCGCTTACGGCGCGGAAGATCGTTCATTTTGCATGAGTTTCCCTCCTAGGCGACAGATATGATGATTTTTGATTTGAACTGATGTTGACAGCCTCATCGCCTCGCGTCAATGTGCATCAAGCTGGTGCCGGAGGAGGTTCCAGAGGGGAGGAAATCAATGTCGAACATCATGCGCATGTCGCGCCGCGGTCTGCTCGCGTCCGGAGGAAAAGCCGTCCTGTTTGCCGGCGCGGTCGGAATCGCACCGAAATTCATCCGTCCGAGCCGCGCCTTCGCGGCCGATGCGCTTGCCGCCGGCATGATCGGCGGCCCGACGGGCTTCGAGGGAGCCGAGCGCTACCAGTATGGCGCCGACACGCCGGAAGGACGCGCCGTCGAGGCGGCCAAGGCGATGAAGGCGGCGGGCGTCGACAGGATCGTTCTCGGCCTGTCCGACGGTTCGATCGGCCAGCTCACGCAGCCCTTCCCGGCCGGCGCGCCGTCGATCAAGGACCTGTGGGAGAAGGAGACCGGCATCACGCTGGAGATCGTCGGCGTCCCCAACGGCCAGGAATTCACCAAGACCATGCAGGACATCTCCACCAAGGGTGGAGCCTACGACATCTATGCCGTCGAGTGGAACCGCCTCGGCGACCTCGCCGAGACCGGCGGCATCCTCAAGCTCGACGACTTCGTCGCCAAGCACAGACCGGAATGGGACAATCCCGAGAACGGCTATGTCGGCGGCGCCAAGGGCGTGTCGCTGCTCAACCAGTATCGCGGCTCGACCTACGGCGTGTCGCTCGACGGCGATTTCCAGACCTGGGTCTACCGCACCGACCTGTTCAGCGACGAGGCGGAGAAGAAGGCGTTCAAGGACAAGCACGGCTACGACCTGGCGCCGCCGCGGACCTGGAAGCAGCTCGACGAGATATCGCTGTTCTTCCATCGCCCGGACAAGAACATGCTGGGCTCCACCGACATCCGCAACCAAGGCTGGGGCTACACCAACTGGTACCAGCGCTACGTCTCGATGGGCTCGCCCAACCAGTTCCTGTTCGACGACACCGGCAAGGCGCTGATCAATTCCGAGGCCGGCATCGCCGCCACCAAGGAATATGTGGACTCGCTCGCCTACAAGTCCCCGGACGCGATCTCCTGGGGCTGGCCGGAGCAGTACGGCAACTTCGCCAAGGGCGGCGCGGCGATGACCTGCGCCTTCTCCAACCTGCCGAAATTCCTCGACAATGCGGCGAACAAGGATTCGGCCGTCACCGGCAAGATCGGCTCGATGCTGCCGCCTGGCCGCGAGGTCGACGGCAAGCTGGTCAGCCGCTCGGTGCTGTGGCTGAACCTGTCGGCCTCGGTATCGTCGCAGGCGAAGAACCCGGAGGCCTGCTACCTCTTCCTGCAATGGCTCGGCTCGGCCCGCATCTATGCCTGGATGACGGCCAATCCCGGCGGCTATTTCGATCCGTTCCGCCTGTCGGATTTCTCCGATCCGCTGGTGCGCCAGACCTACCACGCCTACCACATGGACGTGGTGCGCGAGACGGTCGCTCGCACCGTGCCGACCATCAACTATCCCGGCGCCACCGCCTTCCACAACGCGCTCGACGAGAACCTTGTGGCTGCGCTTACCAAGACGAAGACGCCCGAGCAGGCCATGGCCGACACCGAGCGGGAGTGGACCCGCATCGCCCGCCGCACCGGCGAGGACAAGCTGCTCGAGGCGATCAAGACCAACAAGGAGGCATGGCCCACGGTGCTCGACCCGGTGAGCTGATCCTCCCAAGCAAGCCGGACGGGAGGGACGCTCGGCGCCCCTCCCGTCACCTTCAGCCAGCAATGCATCGATCGTAATGAACCGTTCCCTGTCCTTCGAGCTGTTCCGCTACGCCGCGATCCTTCTCGCGCTGGCGCTGACGCTGATCCCCATCCTGTGGATGGCGTCGATGGCGTTCAAGCCGATTGGCGAATGGTCGGCGACCGGCGCGGACCTCACCTGGTGGCCGAAGGAGCCGACGCTTTCCAACTTCCGCTTCATCTTCGGCGAGTCGGATTCCAGCCTGATCGTGGCGCTCGACCGGTCGGCGGCGAAGCCGATCCTGTCCTCGCTGCTGTCGGCGACATTCGGCACGCTGATCGCCATGATCGCCGGCACGGCCGCCGCCTACGGCCTGTCGCGCTTCGGCTCCGGCCAGAACCTGCCGCTGGCGCTCACCCAACTCCGGCTGTTCCCGCCCATGGCGGTGATGATCCCGGTCATGATCATGTGGGCCTTCCTCAACCTCACCGACACCTGGTGGGGGCTGGCGCTGGTCTACGGCATCGTCACGCTGCCCTTCGCCTTCTGGCTGATGAAGACCTTCTTCGACGATATGCCGCGCGAGATCGAGGAGGCGGGGCTGGTCGAGGGCTGCTCGCGCTGGCGCGTCTTCGTGAAGATCACGCTGCCGATGATGCGCGCGCCGCTGGCGAGTGCCGCGCTCTTCGTCTTCATCCTCAACTGGTCGGACTATCTGATCGCGCTGCTGCTGACGACGCGCGAATGGGTGACGGTCCCGGTCTACATGGCCTCGCTGTCGTCCTCCATGACCGGCCAGCTCTACGGCGCCAAGGCCGCGCTCGGGCTCATCGCCGCCGTGCCGCCGGTCATCATGGGAATCGCCATCCAGCGCCATCTGGTGCGCGGCCTCACCTTCGGGGCGCTGAAGCAATGAGTGGTCTCTTGGCTGAATTTACCCCCACCCCTGACCCCTCCCCTCAAGGGGGAGGGGGATTCGTCCCTGCCTCCGCTAGGCGACAATCGTCGATGGTTTCGCGCGGCATGACGGCCGCAAAGTCCCCCTCCCCCTTGAGGGGAGGGGTTAGGGGTGGGGGTGCCGAGTTCGAGGCCCTCGGACGATGACCGCGACAATGGCGCCCGCAGACGAACCGATAGCTCCGATCACGGCTCTCGAGGCCGGCTCGAAGCCAGCTCCAGCCGCCGATTCCGAATCCGCCCGGCTCGGCTTCCGCCTGACGCTGCCGGCGCAAATCCTGGTGCTCTTCATCGCCGTCTTCCCGCTGCTGATGCAGCTCTACATCAGCCTGACCGACTGGTCGCCGCTGTCGGGCATCGGCTGGTGGAGCGCCTGGGAGCTGTGGAACGGCTTTGCCAACTATTCCGACCTCGTCTCGGACAACCGGCTGTGGGGCGCGCTGTGGCGCACCTTCGTGGTGATGATCGTCTGCGTTCCCGTCGAATTCCTGCTCGGCCTGGCGCTGGCGACGCTGTTCGCCGACGATTTTCCGGGCAAGCGGCTGTTCTATTCCATCCTGCTGATGCCGATGATGGTGGTGCCGGCGGTGGCCGGTTACATGTTCTTCATGCTGTTCCAGTCGGGCGGGCCGGTGAACGACATCTTGTCGACGCTGACCGGCACGCGCATCGCGATTGCCTGGCTCTCCGATCCGACGCTGGCGCTGATCGCGGTGATGATCGCCGACATCTGGCAGTGGACGCCGCTGATGTTCCTGATCCTGCTCGCCGGCCTGGTCGGCGTGCCGCAGGACCAGATCAAGGCGGCGACGCTGCTCGGCGCCAATGCCTGGCAGCGCTTCCTCACCATCGTGCTGCCGAAGATGAAGACCATCATCATCATCGCGCTCGCCATCCGCGTGATCGAGAACTTCAAGATCTTCGACACGCTCTACATCATGACCGGCGGCGGTCCGGGCGTCGCCACCGAGACGATCTCCGTCTACATCTACAAGGTCACCACGCAGGACCTGATCTGGGGCTATGTCGCGGCGATCGCGCTGGCCATCCTGATCGTGCTTTCCTTCGCCACCGTTTTCGCCATGAAGCGCATGGCGGCGGCACGGGAGGCGCGGGCATGAGCGCGATCCACCTGCACAACCTGGTCAAGAAATTCGGCGACTTCACCGCGCTGAAGACCATGGATCTCACCATCGAGGACGGCGAGTTCATGGCGTTGCTGGGGCCGTCGGGCTGCGGCAAGTCGACGACCATGAACATGATCGCCGGTATGGAGCAGCCGACCGAGGGCCGCATCCTGTTCGGCGAGCGCGACATGGCCGGCGTGCCGATGGGGCGCCGCGGCGTCGGCTTCGTGTTCCAGAACTACGCCATCTTCACCCACATGACGGTCCGCCAGAACCTCGCCTACGGGCCGCGCATGCATGGCGCGCCCAAGGCCGAGATCGACCGCCGCGTCGGCGCCATCGCCGAGCTGCTGCAGCTCACGCCCTTGCTCGACCGCCGCGCCGACCGCCTGTCGGTCAACATCCTGCAGCGCGTGGCGATCGGCCGCTCGGCCATCCTCGAGCCGGCGATTTTTCTACTCGACGAGCCACTGTCGAATGTCGACGCGGCGTTCCGCGCCGTGATGCGCACGGAGCTGAAGCACCTGCAAAGGCAGTTCCGGCAGACCATGGTCTATGTCACCCACGACCAGCTCGAGGCAATGACCATGGCCGACCGTATCGCGGTGATGGATCACGGCGTGCTGCAGCAGGTCGGCACGCCGATCGAGGTCTACAACAACCCGGCCAATGTCTTCGTGGCGAAGTTCATCGGCTCGCCGGGCATGAACCTGCTGCCCGGCCGGCCGGCCGAAAGCGACCGCGGGCTGGTGATCGACCTCGGACCGCTGGGCGCTACCGCGCCGCTTCCGGACCGCCTGGCGTACGTCCTGCGCGGTAGTTCGGGCGAGGTGCTGTTCGGTTTCCGCCCGGAACAGGCGACGCTGGCCGCAGAGGGTAGGGGCATTACCGCGCCGGTCACGGCGGTCGAGCGCATCGGCGCCCGCACCATCGTGCATCTCGGCAGCGGCGAACAGGCGATGAAGGTCGTGCTGGACAACGACCAGCGCACGACGCTGGATACTTCGGCGGTGGTCAGCCCCGACATGGAGGCGGTGCGCGTCTTCGACCGCGCGAGCGGCACGGCGGTGGGGGGCGTGTGATGCTGTTCTGGATCGTCGCGTCAAGCACCCCCTCACCGGCTCGCTTCGCTCGCCACCTCTCCCCCGGGACGGGGGAGAGGAGCGCCGGCCGCAAGGTTGGCGCCAATGCCGAAGCTGCTCTCCTCTCCCCCGGGCAGGGGGAGAGGTGGCGAGCGAAGCGAGCCGGTGAGGGGGTGTTCCAGCGCGTTTGCGTCGAGCACAGTGCCGTTGGGAGCACGCCGACCCATGGCTGAGATCGCCTTCCGCAACGTGACGAAACGTTATGGCGACACGGTCGCCGTGGCCGATGCGTCCTTCACCGTAGAGGACAACGAGTTCTTCTGCTTCTTCGGGCCGCCGCTGTCGGGCAAGTCGACGATCCTGCGCCTCATCCTCGGCCTGGAGACGCCGGATTCCGGCGAGATCCTGATCGACGGCCGTCCCGTCAACCGCGTGCCGCCAGCGGCACGCAACATCGCCATGGTGTTCCAGAATCTCGCGCTGTTCCCGCATATGAGCGCGCGCGACAACATCCGCTTCCCGCTGGTCGAGCGCAAGGCGCCGCCGGCGCAGATCGAGCGCAGGCTGGCCGAGGTCGCGGAGAAGCTGCATATCGGCCATATCCTGCACAAGCCGCCGGCGCAGCTTTCCGGTGGCGAGCGCCAGCGCGTGGCGATCGCCCGGGCGCTGGTGCGCGATCCCGTCGCCTATCTGATGGACGACCCGATTTCGGCGCTGGACGCGCGGCTGCGCGAGGAGACGCGGGTGGAGCTGAAGCGCATCCAGCGCGAGCTCGGCAAGACGCTGATCTACGTGACGCACGACCAGGAGGAGGCGATGTCGGTCGCCGACCGCATGGCCATCCTGGAGGGCGGCGCCATCCGCCAGGTCGGCACGCCGCTCGACATCTACGACCGTCCGGCCAGCGTCTATGTGGCGCGCCTGCTCGGCTCGCCGATGATGAACATTCTGCCGACGCAGACCAGCGCGGGCGCGTTGCGCGTGGCCGACGGCGCCATCGCCGTGCCGGGGCTGGCCGCCGACGCGGAAGTGATCGAAGTCGGCCTGCGCCCGGAGGACATCAAGGTGGCCGCCTGGACGGAAGGCGCGGCCGGCGTGCCGGCGCGCGTCTACGAGGTCGAGCCGCTGGGGGGCTACACGGTGGTGACGGTCGATGCCGGAGCCGCGCGAGTGCGGGCGCTGCTGCGCGGCCAACCGGACATCCGGCCGGAGGCGATGGTGGCTCTGTCCTGCGAGGCCGCGCGTGTCCACCGCTTTTCGCGCGACGGTGCTGCGCTGCGCCCGGGCGATCAGAGTTGAAAGGGAGGATTGAGATGGCGCAAGCCGCGTTCCAGCCGGACGTCGAGGTTCGGAGCAGAGACTACAAGATCGGCTGCATCGGGGCCGGCATGATCATGGCCGAGTGCCATCTGGCCGCCTACAAGGAAGCGGGCTTTCCGGTCGTGGCTATCGCCTCGCGGACGAAGGCCAACGCCGAAAAAGTGGCGGAGCGCTGGGAGATTCCGACGGTCCACGACACGCCGGAGGCGCTGATCGAGGACGAGACCGTAGACATCATCGACCTCGCCTTTCCGCCCGACCAGCAGCCGGCGCTGATCCGCCACGCGCTGAAGCAGCCGCATGTGAAGGCGATCCTGGCGCAGAAGCCGCTGGCGCTGTCGCTCGGGGAGGCGGTTCTGCTGCGCGACGAGGCAAAGGCCGCGGGCAAGATCCTCTCCGTCAACCAGAACATGCGCTACGACCAGTCGATGCGGGTGCTGAAGCAGATCATCGACAGCGGCGCGCTCGGCGACATCGTCTTCGCGCAGATCGACATGCACGCGATCCCGCACTGGCAGGCTTTTTTGCAGGACTACGACCGGCTGACGCTCTCCAACATGAGCGTGCACCATCTGGACGTGCTGCGCTTCCTGTTCGGCGATCCCGACGAGATCACCACGCTAACGCGAAAGGACCCGCGCACGACATTCGACCACAAGGACGGCATCACCGTCTCGACGTTGCGTTTTCCCTCCGGCGTGCTCGCCGTGTCGCTGGAGGATGTCTGGTCCGGCCCACGCCAGGAGGGATACAGGGATGATCAGCATATTTCGTGGCGCGTCGAGGGCACCGAAGGCGTCGCCAGGGGCACGATCGGCTGGCCGACGGGCGCGGCGTCGACGCTCTCCTACGCTTCCGCCAAGACCACCGGCGGCGAATGGGTCACGCCGAGTTGGGAGACCATGTGGTTCCCGCACGCCTTCATCGGCGTCATGGAGCAGCTCCAGCACGCCGTCGCCACCGGCACGGCGCCGGCGCTCTCCGTCGCCGACAATGTCAGGACCATGGCACTCGTCGAGGCCGGCTACCGGTCGATCGCCGAGGGCCGCACGGTCAAGCTTTCCGAAATCTCGATCAACTGAACCAATCCGGGAGGAGTTTCACGCCATGATGCAAGCCGGTATTTTCACGGGCTATTTCCCTTACGGTCTCGAGGAGACCGCCAAAAAGATCCGCGCCCTCGACTTCAACACGGTGCAGCTCGACCTGCACTTCAAGGACGTCGACCTCTCGGCCGGGCAGATCACCAAGGAGAAGGCGAAGCAGGTGCGCGACGTCTTCCGCGACCACAACCTGCCGATCTGCTGCATCTCCGGCTACACAAACATCATCCATCCCGACAAAGGCGAGCGCGAGCGGCGCGTCGGCTATCTCAAGGAGATCATCCGCAACGCCCGCCATTTCGGCAGCCCTTACGTGATCTCCGAGACCGGCACCTACAACACCGAGTCCGACTGGGTGCATCATCCGAAGAACAAGACCGAGGAGGGCTTCGAGGAGTGCCGCAAGGTCATCGCCGACCTTGCGCAGACGGCATACGACCACGGCGCGGTGTTCCTGCTGGAAACCTATGTCAACAACGTCGTCGGCTCGGTCGAGGAGACGGTGAGGATGTTCGCGCAGGTCGACCATCCCGGCCTCGGCCTGCTGATGGACCCGACCAACTATTTCGAGACCCACAACATCGACCGCATGGACCAGATCCTCAATCAGGTCTTCGACACGCTGACCGACAAGATCAGGATAGCTCATGCCAAGGACGTGAAGCGCTCGGGCGACGACAAGACCGAGAAGCATGCCGACATCGGCGATGACGACGCGCTGGAGAGCCACACCTTCCGCGGCGTCGGCGAGATCGAGCTGCCGGCGCCCGGCCTCGGCTCGCTGAACTACGACCTCTATCTGCAGCGGCTGGCCGAGAAGCACCCGAACATCCCGGTCATCATCGAGCACCTGTCGGAGGACGACGTGCCGCGCGCCAAGAAATTCCTCGACGGCAAATTCCGCGAAAACGGCCTGTGACGGCCGAAGGGAGGTTTTGATGTTCAAGCTCGGTCTGAAACTCTTCGCCGCCGCGCTGCTGGCCGGTGCCGCTTTCGCGACGCCCGCACAGGCGCAGGACGCCAACAAGACGTTCTACCTGCTGTCGCATGGCGGCCCGTCGGACGCCTTCTGGCTTGACTGGAACGCCGGCGCGGAAGCCGCCTGCAAGCAGCTCGCGGTCACCTGCAACATCTCCTTCTCCGGTGGCGACATGGCTGCCCAGAAGGAGGCGTTCAACTCGGCGATCGCCGCCAAGCCGGCCGGCATCGGCACTACCTCGGCGCAGCCGGGGCTGTGGACGGAGGAGGTGAAGGCGGCCAAGGCGGCCGGCATCCCGATCGTCTTCTTCAACACCGACGACACCGCCACCGGCCGCCAGGCCTATGTCGGCGCCGACCTGCGCCAGGCCGGGGTGACATGGGCGAAGTTCCTGGTCGACAACAAGCTGGTGAAGCAGGGCGATACCGTCTTCCTGCCGGTCGAGGTGCCCGGCGCCAGCTACCAGCAACTCGAGACGGAAGGCATCGCCAGCGTCTTCGATCCGCTTGGCATCAAATACGACGTGGTCGACGCCGGCACCGACCCGGCCGGGATCATCGCCAAGATGAGCGACTATATGCTCGCCAACAATCCGCCGGCGATCATCGCGCTCGGCGACTCGGTGGCGGCGGCGGTGCGAAAAGTGTTCGACAATGCCGGCATCAAGGCGGGCTCCATCCCCGTCGTCGGCTGGGGCAATTCGAAGGAGACGGCCGAGGCCGTGCGCGACGGCTACTTCAACGCCGCCGCCTGGCAGTTCCCCTCGGCGCAGGGCTTCATGCCGGTGGCGCTGCTCAACCTTGCCGCTTCCGGCGAGCCGATCGGATACGACATCCAGACGTTCAGCCTCTACGACAAGGGCAGCGTCGACCCGATCCTGAAGCTTTACAACAAGTGATGCGGTCGCCGGCTCCGGCCGGCGCCGCGCCTTCTCCTGGACAAGACGATGGCAGTTGTGACGGAACAAGCGACTATGCGGGGGGGCCGGTGGCGTGGCCTTGTGGCCACGCCGCAGGTCGCATCGCTGATCATCCTGGCGGTCGTGCTGGTCGGCTTCTCGCTTGCCAACCCGAACTTCCTTTCGCCGCTCAACATCTCCAACATGATGGCCTTCCTGCCGGAGCTCGGCATCATGGCGCTGGCCATGACGCTGCTTCTCACGGCCGGCGAGTTCGACCTGTCGGTGGGCGCCGTCTTCGCGCTCGGACCGGTGATCGTCATGCTGCTGGCGCAGACGGCGGGCGTCGACATCGGCCTTGCCCTGCTGGTCGGGCTGGCGGTCTGCATCGCCATCGGCGCCATCAACGGCATCATCGTCACCAAGATCGGCATCTCGTCCTTCCTGGTGACGCTGTCGATGCTGCTGATCGCACGCGGTGCGGCACTCTACATCACCCAGGGATTCCCGCTGAAGTCGTGGGACCAGCCCGGCGTCTTCGTGACGCTGCTCGCCGGCAGCTTCGAGGTCGGCCCGTTCCGGCTCTACGTCTCGCTGTTCTGGTTCGTCGGCCTGACGCTGCTTGCCGCCTACATCCTCAATTGGTCGAAGCTCGGCAACTGGATCAGCGCCATCGGCTCCAACCGCAGCGCCGCGGTGGCGCGCGGCGTCCCCGCCGACGCGGTCAAGATCGGGCTGTTCATCGCCACCTCGGTGCTGGCCGGGCTTGCCGGCATGATCAGCGCCTTCCGCATCTCGGCGGCGTCGCCGGTCGCCGGCACCGGCTACGAGTTGGAGGTGATCGCCATGGTGGTGGTCGGCGGCACGGCGCTCACCGGCGGCTACGGCACCATCCTCGGCACGGTGGTCGGCGCCGTCATGCTGCGCGTCATCCGCAACGGAATCGTGCTGATCGGCGTGCCCGGCCTCGCCTTCAACATCTTCGTCGGGGCGATCATCCTCGTGATGCTGATCATGCACGCCATGATCCAGAAACGGAGTGCCCGGCGATGACCGCGGAAGTCCTGCGCCTGGAATCCGTCCGCAAATCCTTCGGCAGCGTCACGGCGCTGCGCGGGGCCTCGCTCAGCCTGCGCGAGGGCGAGGTGGTGGCGCTGCTCGGCGACAACGGCGCCGGCAAGTCGACGTTGATCAAGGCGGTGTCGGGAGTCCATCCGATCGACGGCGGCGCCATCTATGTGCGCGGCGAGAAGGCGTCGATCCGCTCGGCGCGCGACGCCATCGACCTCGGCATCGAGACCATCCACCAGGACACCTCGCTGGCGCCCGACCTGTCGATCGCCCGCAACCTCTTCCTCGGCCGCGAGCCGGTGAAGCTGCCCTTCCTCGGCGTGTTCGCGCCGATCGATTTCCCGGCGCTGCGGGGAGCCGCCTCGGCGCTGCTCAAGCGCGTCGGCATCTCCAAGAAGCTCGACGCCGACGCGGCGGTGAACACCCTGTCGGGCGGCGAGCGCCAGTCGATCGCCATCTCGCGGGCCATGCAGTTCGCTGCCAAGGTGATCATCCTCGACGAGCCGACCAACAATCTCGGCGTCGAGGAGACGCATGGCGTGCTGCGTTTCGTCAAGGAGGTGCGCGACGCCGGGCACACGGTGCTGTTCATCACCCACAACATCCACCACGTGTTCCAGGTCGCCGACCGCATCGTCGTCATGCGCCGCGGCGAAATCGTTGCCGAGCGCGCTGTCGCCGACACCAACCTGCTGGAGGTCGAGGCGCTGATCATGGGTGTCGACGTCTCGACGCTGGCCGAGCAGGCGAAGGTGCATTGAGATGAATGCTCTCTTGCACACACCCCTCTGGCCTGCCGGCCATCTCCCGCTCGAGGAAGGGGCAGTCGGATATGCGTTTACCCCCACCCCTAACCCCTCCCCTCAAGGGGGAGGGGGATTTTGCTGCGCCGCTTCCAGACGCCAATCGATGGCGATTTGGCTTGGCATAGCGGCCGCAAAGTCCCCCTCCCCCTTGAGGGGAGGGGTCAGGGGTGGGGGTAAATGGGAAGGCCGACGCGCATGGTGACCCTCTACGGCCAGACGCTCACCCGCAGGCAGGTCGCCGAACGCTCCGGCATGCTGTCGCAATTCGCCGGGGTGCGCCTGATGACGCTCGGCGACGGCGTCGAGCGCGGCATCCGCATGCTGGAGTTCCGCACCGGCAGCGGGCTGCGCTTCACCGCGCTGGTCGACCGGGCGCTGGACATCGCCGACTGCGACTACAAGGGCCAGGCGATCGGCTGGCATTCGCCGAGCGGGTTCAGGCATCCCGGGCTGCACGAATACGAGGGCGAGGACGGCCTTGCTTGGGCGCGCTCCTTCTCCGGCCTGCTGCTCACCTGCGGCCTCGACCATATCCTGGGCGGGCAGGAGGTTGCGGCCGACAGCTACAACTATCCCGGCAAGACGAGCGTGCGGCATTCGCTGCATGGCCGCATCAGCACCATTCCCGCGCGGCTGACCGGCTATGGCGAGCGCTGGGACGGCGACCGCTGCGTGCTGTGGGCTGAAGGCGTCGTCCAGCAGTCGGCGGTGTTCGGCGAGGATCTGCATCTTCATCGCCGCATCGAAGCCGATGTCGGCGGCAGCGAGATCCGCATTTCCGACCGGGTGGTGAACCACGGCTTCCTGCGCACGCCGCACATGTATTTCTACCACGTCAATGTCAGCCATCCGCTGGTCGACGAGGGCGCGCGCTATGTCGCCCCGGTGAAGGAGGTGCTGTGGGCCGCGCATGCCGGTGACGCCTATCGCGCCCAGGGCGTCGGCTACCGAACGCTGCCCGCGCCGAAGCTCGGGTTTCGCGAGCAGGTCTGGCAGCACGAGCTTGGTGCGGATGCCGGCGGCCTCGTACCGGTCGCCGTCGTCAACGACCGCATCGGCCTCGGTTTCGAGGTCGTCACCCGCAAGGACCAGCTTCCCTGCATGTACCAGTGGCAGAATTTCCAGGCGGGCCAATATGCGATGGGGATCGAACCGTCGACGCATCATGTGCTGGGCAACAACGCGGCCCGCGAGCGCGGCGAGATGATCTGGCTGGAGCACGACGAGCAGCGCTCCTACGAGGCGACGTTTCGGGTGCTGGATGGCGGCGCCGAGATCGCGGCAGCGGAAAAACGGATCGCGGCGATCGCGCGCCAGCCGGAGGAGGATTTTCCGGCGCCGTCGGGACGGTTCCCGGCACTGGCGCGAGGGTCGCGGGCATGAGCGGGGGAAAGGACTGCGGGGAGGAGATCGGGAGGAACGAACGGACGAAAGGCGGCTTCCGGAGAAGACGATGACTAGCATGGAAAAGACGAAGCGCGATTACAGCCTGGTCGGCGAGAGCACGAAGCGGGCGATCGAGACCGGCCTGGCCTCGGCGGAGTGGTACCACACCGAGGTGCCGCGCAAGGTGATGAAGGAATTGATGCAGCGCTCGGACGGCCCCGCCATCCGCGACACCATCGTCTGGGCGGGCGTGCAGATCGTCTCGGCCGCCGGCGCCATCTATTTCTGGGGCACCTGGTGGTGCGTGCCGTTCTTCCTCGTCTACGGCGTCTTCTATGCCTCGGCGAGCGACTCGCGCTGGCACGAATGCGGCCACGGCACGGCCTTCCGCACCCGCTGGATGAACGACGTCGTCTACCAGATCGCCTCCTTCCAGCTCATGCGCAACCCGGTCGCCTGGCGCTGGAGCCATGCACGCCACCACACCGACACGATCATCGTTGGCCGCGACGCCGAGATCGCGGTCATGCGCCCGCCGGACCTGCTGAAGGCGGGGCTGGCCTTCACCGGCCTGCTCGACTTCCGCTATTCGCTGCCGGCGCTGTTCCGCCAGGCCCTTGTCGGGCTGAACGCGGAGGAGAAAAGCTACGTCCCCGAGATGGAGCATCACAAGGCGGTGGTCGCGGCGCGCTGGCACGTCGCCATCTATGCCGCCACCGTGGCGCTGGCGATCGCGCTCGGCTCCTGGCTGCCGCTGATGCTGATCGGCCTGCCGCGCCTCTACGGCACCTGGCACATGGTGTTGACGGGGCTGCTCCAGCACATCGGCCTCGCCGACAACGTCACCGACCACCGGCTGAACACGCGCACCGTCTACATGAACCCGGTCAGCCGCTTCATCTACTGGAACATGAACTACCACGTCGAGCATCACATGTTCCCGATGGTGCCGTATCACGCGCTGCCCAGGCTGCACGAACTCATCAAGCACGACCTGCCGGAGGCGAACCCGTCGATGTGGCACGCCTACAGGGAGGTATGGCCGGTGCTGCTGAAGCAGCTGAAATACGAGGATTTCTACCTCAAGCGCGACCTGCCGCCGACGGCCAAGCCGTATCGCGACGAGTTCCACAACATGACCGTGCCTTCCGCGGCGGAATAGGCGCTCCAAGCATCCGGCGCCGCCCGGTCGCGGCGTCCCGACAAACATCCGAGAGAAGACGAAGCAGACATGGCTGAATGGATCGAGGCGTGCGCCGCCGAAGACGTGGACGAGGAAGATGTGATCCGCTTCGACCACGGCGGGAAGACCTTCGCGATCTACCGCTCGCCGGACGACGAGTATTTCGCGACGGACGGGCTGTGCACGCATGAGAAGGTGCATCTGGCCGATGGGCTGGTGATGGACGACGTCATCGAATGCCCGAAGCACAATGGCCGCTTCAACTACAAGACCGGCGCGGCCAAGGGTGCACCCGTCTGCGTCAACCTCCAGACCTATCCGGTGAAGGTGGAGGCCGGAAAGGTCTTCATCCAGCTTGGCTGATGCCGAAACCACACTGAAGACGCCGCCCGCCGCCTGAGGAGAACGACCATGAGCCGCACCAGACCGACCGTCGCCGACCTGCGCGCGATCAAGGGCAAGCGCCAGCTTACCATGCTGCGCGTGATGACGCTGGAGGAGGCGGAAGCAGCCGAGCGGGCCGGCGTCGACATCGTGTCGATCCCGCCTGACCTGCTGCTCGATCCGCGCTACCGCGACGCAGCGCCCAGCCTGTTCTCGATGCCGGGCGACAATTTCTACGAGATCGGCACGGCCGACGATTTCGTGCGCTGGGCATTCCGCATGTACAAGGCGGGCGCCGACGCGGTCTATTGCAGCGCCAGCTTCGCCACCATCAAGCGTATGGCCGACGAGGCGATCCCGGTGATCGGCCATGTCGGGCTGATCCCGTCGCGCCGGACCTGGACCGGCGGCTGGAAGGCGGTCGGCAAGACCGCCGAGGGCGCGCTCGAAATTCTGTCGGCCGTGCGCCAGCTCGAGGAGGCAGGCGCCTTCGGCGCCGAGATCGAGGTGGTGCCGGTGGAGGTGGCGGCCGCGATCTCGCAGCGCACATCGCTGTTCCTGATCTCGATGGGCGCCGGCACCGGATGCGACGCTCAGTATCTTTTCGCCGAGGACGTGCTCGGCCAGAACCGCAGCCACGTGCCCCGCCACTCCAAGGTCTACCGCAACTTCGCCGCCGAATACGACCGGCTGCAGGCCGAGCGTGTGGCCGCCTTCAGCGAGTTCGTGGAAGACTGCAACAGCCGTGCCTATCCCGAGGAGCGGCACATCGTGCACATGGACCCGGCCGAGCTGGCAAAGTTCATGGACGCGATCGACGGGTAACGCCGCGGCTGCCACGCGCATCCAGCCTCCATCCTCGCCACGCCCTGCCTTCGCAGTCTGGCCATTGTTCAAAGAGCGCTCCCTGCCGCGGAGGGAGAAGTCGGGAAGCGGGGCGCTGGGCCGAGCCTCTTTAGTAAAAACATGGCGCGGCCTGCGCGCCCCGCCGGCGATTTCGGGCACCGTCCCGTTCCGCTTCGCTATAGCTCCGGCTCCGGCTTCTTGCGTCGCCTCGGCTGGCCATGCCGCAGCACTCGTCCAGTGCGCCCCGCACATAGTTGCGGAGGAGGAACCTTCGGACGGGCCTCCCCGGGCGCGGGCTACGTCTTCCCGCACCGGAGGCGCCGGTCCCTCCCCACCAAACCACCGTCGCGACCGGTGTTCCCGCGGGAGGAACTGCCGGGATTATGGGAGAGACGGAGAGGGAGGGGATAAGGACGACGGGATTCTCGGGCGTGCGCGTGCCAAGGGACTGGAAAGGCAGGAAAATATTCCCGGCGGGGCGATTTTTTGTCTCCCCTTGCTGGCTGCGCTCGCACCGGTTCGGGTCGGTCGCAATCAAGCCTCGATCGACACGAGGTAGGGCGGCAGCGCATCCTGCGACAGCGGCTTCAGGCGGCGGATCAGCTCGAGGTTCGATCCGAGCGACCGCCGCAGATGCGCTTCGAGCGCGACGGCTGCCTGCTTGCGGCGGCCCGACCGCAGGCGGTCGAGTATCTCGAGATGCTCGCCGATCATGGTGGAGATTTCTTCGCGGCTGCGGTGCTCGTAGGTGGAATGGGTGGCGATGATCGGCAACTGGCTGCGCCGGATCGTCTCGCGCAGCTGCTGGTTGGGGCAGCGCAGCACGATATCGACATGGAGGTCGTTCTCCAGGCCCTCCAGAACCGACGGCGGCCGCGGCCCGTCGCGCGCCTCGGCGGCGCGCCGGCGCTTGGCGTCGAGCTCGGCGGGGTCGAGATCGGCCGCGACCTGGTCGAGCGCAATCGGCTCCAGCAGCCAGCGCATCTCGAAATGCTCGCGCAGCAGCCGTTCCGTCAGCGGCCCGGCATACCAGCGCTGGTTGGAATCGCGGGCGATCAGGCCGGTCCGGTCGAGCTTGGTCAGCACCTCGTGGGCGACCGTGCGGCTGACCTTGTGATGCTCGGCCAGCGCGCTCTCGTTGAGCAGGAAGCGGCCATAGGCGAGGCAGGCGGCGACCTCGTGCTCGACCAGGGGGTAGAGGAGCTCGTGGCGGTTGCGCGCCTTGGTCTCGCCGGCGAAATCGGGCGGCAGCGTCAGTCCGGCGGCGAACAGGTCCAGCCGCACCGGCTTGCCGTTGCGCCGGCTGGCCGTCACATAGCCGCGGCCCTCGAACGCCTCGACCAGACCTTCCTCCTGCAGGCGCCTCAGCGCCGCCGCGGCCGGCACCCGGCTGGCGCTGAAGGCGCGGGCGACGCCGGTCTCGCCGAGCACCAGGCCGGGCGGGAAGACGCCCTCGACGATATGGTCGCGCAGCACGCCGTGGATGAGCTCGTAGAGCGGCGAGGCGCCGAGTTGTGCTCGGGGTGAGGCCTTTTTTCGCACGTCGTGCCGCCCCTCACCTGCCTGCCGGCATCCTCTCCCCGCAGGCGAGGAGAGGGACACGTTCATCAATGATTTCGCCAATCGTCAGCGTCGCAGAACGAGTCTCGTCGAAGCGGCCTGCGTCCTTCTTCCCGCAAGCGGCGGGGCGATCGTATATGGCAGGCGGCGGGAAATTCGGCGGCCTCGTACCCCCACCCCCAACCCCTCCCCACAAGGGGGAGGGGGACTTTGCGGCCGCCATGCCACGCGAAACTATTGACGATCGGCGTATGGCGGAAGTGCAAGCCGGTCCCCCTCCTCCTTGTGGGGAGCGGCCAGAAGTGGGGGTAATTCCACATGCGATTGCCCGGCCGCTTGCCTGGGGAAGTGCCCGGCAGGGCGAGGAGGGGTGATGCCTGCGGCTGGAAGTCATTGCCTACTCCGCCGCCGCGGGACGCTCTTCCTCGACCGCGTGGATGCGGTTCATGATCGCCCGGCTCACCGTCTCGTAGCGGCGGTCGTTGGCGACCTCGCCGACCAGGCGCTTGCCGTGCATGACCAGGATGCGGTCGGCGAGCGCCACCATTTCCGGCATGTCGCTGGAGATCAGCAGCACCGACGTGCCTGCCTCGGCGATCTCGTGGATAAGCTCGTGCAGATAGGCCTTGGTCTTGATGTCGATGCCGACCGTGGGCTCGTCTATGATCAGGATCTCGACATTGGCGGCGAGCCACTTCGCCACGCTCACCTTCTGCTGGTTGCCGCCCGAGAGATTGCCTACCATCTGCTCGATCGACGGGGTGCGGATCTCCAGCCGCTCGACATAGGGCTGCACGGCGCGGCGCTCCGCCGCCGGCGCGATCAGCCCGAGCGCTCCGGCGAGCCGGCGCCAGATCGTCACCGCGATGTTCTCGCGGATGGAATGGGCGAGGATCAGCCCTTCCTGCTTGCGGTCCTCGCTGATGTAGCCGATGCGGTGGCGGTTGAGTGCCTCGTGCATGTCGCGGATGCGCGCCGCCTTGCCCTTGAGGCGCAGCGCGCCGCCGGTGACGGCAATGTCGCCGACGATGGCGCGGGCAAGCTCGCTGCGGCCGGCGCCGACCAGGCCGTAGAGGCCGAGGATCTCGCCGCGCCTGAGCGCGAAGGAGATGTCGCGATGGCCGAAGGCGGTATCGATCCCGCAGGCCTCCAGCACCACGTCGGTCTCGACCGTGCGCTGCGGCCGCTCGACGATGCGCTCCTCGCGGCCGACCATCAAGGATATCAGGCGCTGGCGCGTCATCGCGCTCATCGGCTCGCCGATCGCGGCGTTGCGGCCGTCGCGCAGCACGGTCACCCGGTCGGCGATGGCAAAGACCTCCTCCAGCTTGTGGCTGACGAAGACGATCGCCGCGCCCTCGTCGCGCAGCCGCCTGAGCAGCGAGAACAGCGCCACCGTCTCGTGCTCGGTGATCGAAGCGGTCGGCTCGTCCATCAGCAGGCATTTCGTCTCGAGCGACAGCGCCTTGGCGATCTCGACGATCTGCATCTGCGCCACCGACAGCGTGCGCACCTCGGCGCGGGTGTCGATGCCGCGGTCGAGCAGGTCGAGATAGCGGCGGGCCTCGCGGTGGATGGCCTCGCGGTCGAGCAGGCCGCGATGCGTCGGCAGGCGTTCCAGCAGGATGTTCTCGCCGACCGAGAAACGCGGGATCAGGTTGCGCTCCTGGTGCACGGCGCTGATGCCGGCGGCGATGGCGTCGCGCGGCGACTGGAAGGACACTTCGCGGCCGTCGACCAGCAGGCGGCCGCCGTCCGGCCGGTAGAGGCCGGTGATGATCTTGATGAGGGTCGACTTGCCGGCGCCGTTCTCGCCCATCAGGGCGTGGATCTCGCCGGGCCTCAATTCCAGCGAGACATTGTCCAGCGCCTGGACCCCGGGAAAGGCCTTGCTGGCGGATTCGATGGCGAGATGCATCAGCCCATCCCCGTCCTGACCGCGCGCCAGCGGTTCAGCCAGACCGCGGCGAGGATCAGCGCGCCGAGCACGAACTGCACCCAGTAGGGATCTACCTTGGCGAGCACCATGCCGTTCTCGATGAGCGCGATCAGGACCACCGCCAGCGTGGTGCCGAGCACCGACACGTGGCCGCCGGTGAGTGCGGCGCCGCCGATGATCGGCGCGGCGAAGGAGAGCAGCAGCCAGTCGGCCCCGATGGTCGGTTGCGCCGAGCCGAGCTGTGCGACCGCCAGCACCGCGGCGGCGCCGGCGAGAGCGCCCGACAGCGCATGGGCGAGCATGGTGATGCCGTCGCGCGAGATGCCGGAAAGCTCCGCAGCCTGCGGGTTGCCGCCGACGGCGAGCAGGTGCCGCCCCGGCACGGTGCGGGCCAGGAACAGGCCGAGCAGCGCTGCCACCACGATCGGCGCGATCAGCAGGTAGGGGAAGCCGAAGAAGCGGTTCGAGCCGAAGGCGACCAGGGAAGGCGGCATGTCGTAAAAGGGGATCGACTCGGTGATGCCGAGATTGATGCCGGTGAAGGCCGACGCGGTGGCCAGCGTTATGATGAAGCCGTTGATGCCGGTGCGAACCGTGAGCACGCCGTTCAGCAGACCCGCGAGCCCTCCGATGCCGATGGCAAGCGGCACGGCGACGGCGACCGGGAAGCCGAGCTTTTCCATCATGCCGCCGGCGAGCACGGCGACGAGCCCGCCCAGCGCGCCGACCGAGATGTTGAGCTGGCCGACGGCCAGCGTCACCATCTGGGCGAAGCCGACCAGCAGCGCCACGCAGAAGCTGCGCAGCATGACGTAGATGTTGAACTCGGTGAGGAAGGCGGGTGACAGCCAGGCAAGCACTGCGGCGCCGAGGATGATCGCGGCCAGCAGGCCGGACCATTCGACCATGAGGAGGCGGCGGAGGATGGCGTTCATCGGCGCCCCATGGAGCGGCGCTCGACGAAGATGCCGCGATAGCGGTCGGCCATGACCGCGGCGAGCAGGATCAGTCCGAGGAAGAGCTGCAGCCAGAAATTGCCGATCTGCAGCACCAGCAGGCCGCTGCGGATGGTGGTCACCAGCGCCGCGCCGATGATCGTGCCGACCACCGCCACCGAGCCGCCGGCCAGCAGAGTGCCGCCGAGCACCGGGCCGAGAAAGGAGGGCAGCAGCCATTCCTCGCCGCCGACCGACGGCATCGCCGCACCGAGCCGCGCCACGATCATCAGGCCGGCGGTGGCGGCGAGCAGCCCCGACAGCGTGTGGCTGATGACGATGACGCGGTCGACCGGGACCCCGGACATCGCGGCGGCACGCGGATTGGCGCCGGCGGCGAGAATCTGCCGGCCCAGCGCCGAATGGCGGTAGAGCACGTAGAGCACCGCGCCGATGACCAGCGCGATGATCAGCAGCGGCGACACGTAGCCGCCGATGCGCATGCGGCCGAAGGCGCCGATCTCCGGCGGCAGGCCGTTGTAGGGCACGGCCTTGGTGAGGATCAGCATCGCGCCGAGGAACAGGCTGGCGCTGGCCAGGGTGATGATGAAGGCGTTGACACCGGTCCTGACGATGGCGACGCCGTTCAGCCAGCCGAGCCCGCCTCCGAGCGCCAGCGCGCCGGCGAGCGCCAGCGGGATGGGCAGGCCGAGATCCTGCAGCAGGAAGCCGGCCGCCATCACCGCGCAGACGCCGATCGAGCCGACCGCGAGGTTCATGCCGCCGGTCGCCAGCACCACCATCTGCGAGAAGCCGATGACGATGTCGACGGCGAGCGACCGGCCGATCGAGAACAGGTTGATCGGCGAGGTGAAGCCCGGCGCGAGCGCCGAGAACACGACCCACAGCAGAGCGACGATGGCGAACAGGCCGACTTGCGCGGAGGCGCCGAAGAGGGCCGGTCGTCGCGGTGCGGCTGCGGGGATGGCGTCGTCTGTCATCTTGTCCTGGTCATTTGTGCTGGCGGCTTCGAACGCAGGCGCTGCTCCTGGCTGCTGGCGCCCGCTCTCCGCAGCCGTTTGTTGTGTTCACACGTCTCCGACTTGGCTGAACTCGCCTATCGTTCGGACGCCAACCGTCTGCATCGGCTTTGGCTTCATCGAGTCCGAGGCTTGGATTCCCGACACTCTCCGCTCGCTGCGCTCGCTCACGAGGTCGGGAATGACGACAGGCAAGGAAGCCTGCGACAGTCGCCAACGTCGGTGTTTGGCCGAAGCTAACCATAATTGTCGTCATTCCCGACCTCGTGAGCGAGCGCAGCGAGCGGAGAGTGTCGGGAATCTATGCCTCGGACTCCGCGAAGCCAAAGCCGATGCAGAAAATCCCTACAGTTACGCGGCTGAAGTCCGCCTTGAAATATGTGAAGCCGAAGCCGTAGGCCCCGCAGAGAGGCGGTCGCCTCGAAGCCTGGCCTTGTCGATCCGACACCTACGGACAATTCATGTACTTGTCCTTGAACGAGGCCTGGATCGACGTGGTGATCTTCTTCAGGTCGTCCCTGTAGCTCTCGAGATTGTCGGCATTGATCACCATGGTGCCGGAATCGATGAAGCGCTTGGTCTGCGGCGTTTCGATCCACGGCGCGTCGTCCTTCATGGTGCAGCCGCCGCCGGCGAGCAGGTCGAGCGCGAAGGCGCCGACATAGCCCTGGCCGTATGGGTTCTGCGCCATGGTGCCGGACACGAAGCCGTCCTTGATGGCGTCGAGCACGATCTGGTCGTCGTCGATGCCGACGAATTTTATGCGCTTGTCGCCGAGCGTGCGCAGCGATTTCGCGGCGACCACCGAAGGGATGTATCCGGTGGCGATCATGCCGCCGATCTCGTCCTTCTGGGCGGCGAGCAGCGCGTTGATCTTCTGGTCGGCGGCTTCCTGGGCGTCGGTGTCGGCGACGGTCTGCAGCAGCGTCACCTCGCCGTTGGTTTCGGCCACGGCGGTTTCGACTGCCTTGACGCGGAGCGTCGTATTGGGGTCGACTAGCAGGCCGGCGAGGTGCACGATGGCGCCCTTGCCGCCCATCGCCTTGATCAGCTCCTTGGTGCCGAGATAGGCGGAATTGTAGACGTCGGTGCCGAGGCAGAAGGCGACGCCGGTCGGATCCTGGGCGCAGCCGGCGAGCGCCGCCGACGGGATGCTCGATGCCTTCAGTTCCTCGACGGTCGAATTGATGCCGACGGCGTCGCCGGGGAAGATGCCGAAGGCGGTGTAGCCCTGCGCGGCCAGGCTCTCCACCAGCTCGGTCTGCAGGCTGAGCTTCCACTCGGTCGGCACCTTGAAGTCGACGGCGGCTATGCCGAAATCCTTCTGGGCATCGGCGGCAGCCTGCTCCCACGGCTTGAAATAGGGGTGCGGGCCGCCTGGTATCAGCGCGATCTTGTTATCGGATGCATATGCCGAGCCGCCGAGCGACATCGCCAGGCCGGCGGCAATCATCGACGCGGCCAAGCCGCGACGGGAATCGCAGAACAATTTCATCGGATCCTCCCTGGTGCGAAGCTGTCACGACCCGATCGGGCCGCCGCTCCACATGGGGAAGCTAGCGGAAGCGCATATCGCATGCAATATACGTTTTGACATGCGACGACCGCGCTGTCGGGGACGCGGCGTTGCCGCCGTTTGGCCTCGTGGATAGACCGGCCGTCCCCGTCGTCTCGGTTTACTCGTCGACCTCGCCAGCCTGCCCGCGCCGCCAGTAGGCGGCGGCAAGAAAGCGTTTCTTCGGCAGGCCGCGCTCCGCTTTCAGGAAAGCGCGGATAGCGCGGGCGGCGGCGTGCTCGCAGGCCGCCCAGACGTACGTGTCGTCCTGCCAATGCGAGCCATCGAGCGACCGCAGCGCGTCGATCAGCAGCGTCGTGGAGCCGGCCGGACGCCCCTCGCGCGACAGCCAGTGCACATCGATGCCGGGCTTTGCCGCAAGGTCCTGCCGTTCGGCATCGTCTGCGATCTCGATCAGCACGGTGGCGCGTGTCCCGGCCGGAAATTCCTCCAGCATACGCGCGATGGCGGGCAGCGCCGTCTCGTCGCCGGCAAGGATACGGCGCGAGGCCGGCGGCAGGCTCCCGCCGCCGCCCGGTCCGGTCATGCCGACCAGCGCGCCGGGGCAGGCGTCACGAGCGAAGTGCGCGCCGGGCATGCCGTCGCCCTCGTGCAGGACGAAATCGATGTCGATCTCGCCGGCTTCGACGTCGATCCTGCGGATCGTGTAGACCCGGGCGACCGGCCGTTCCCCCTCGGGCCAGGCCTGCCGCCCGTCCGCCGCCATCACCGGCCATACCGGGGCCACGCCCGGCCGGGGCGCGAACAGCAGCCGCACATGCAGCCCGTCATGAGCGAAGCGAGCCAGATTTTCGCCGGCAAGCGTGAGGCGCCGCATCGCCGGCGTCACGTCGACGGCGCGGACCACCCGCATCTCGCGGAAATAGGGCAGCGGTGCGCCGGGCGTCGTGCCGCCCTGCCAGACGATGTCCGGCTCTTCGCCGGGCGCGAATTCGTTGACATGCTCGGCCACGCTCCATTGCAGGAACGACAGCGAGGTGTCGTCGCCGGCCTCGACACGGAAGGCGAGCGCCCCATCGCGCAGGGCGACCGACGCCGTGCCGATCTCGAACTCCACCGACCAGCCGCCGGACTCGCCCGAGACGATACCGTGCTCGCCGAAATGTTCGTGCAGATGCGCCATCACCGTCTCGGGGGAGCGCACGCGGACCAGCGTTTCGGCCTTGAGCGGCAGGATTGCGTTCATCGCTCGAAAACTCCGGAGGGTTTTGCGCCCGGCGCCGCGACTTCGCCGCCGGACGGTTTTCCGTCGGCGACCAGCGCGATCGCCGGAATGGCGGCGAGCGCGCCGGCAGCCGCGCCGGCATAGAAGGCCGTGTAGCCGAAATGCTCTGCCGCGTAGCCGGCGAGCACGCCGCAGGCCATGCTGACCAGCGCGTCCATCGACTGGAACAGGGTGAAGTCGACGCCGCCCTGGCGCGGATCGGACCAGCCCATGAACTGCGCATAGAGCGCGACGAAGCCCAGCGCCATGACGCCCGACGAACTGGCGACCGCCACCGCCATCAGCAGCGTCTTGGATATGCCCGGAAACAGACCGTAGCCGGCGAAGAACAGCAGCGCGGCGCCCTGCAGCACGAGCGCGAGCACCAGCACGGTTCTCGCGCCCCAAGCCCTGACCAGAGCGCCGCCGGCGAGCGCCGCTGCGAAGCCGACGAACAGGCTGCCCACGCCGTTCAGCAGGCCGATCTCGGCGAGGCCGAAGCCCGCATCGATCAGGAAGGGGCCGAGCATCATCATGCTGCCCTTCTGCGCGACCACGTAAATCGCGGCGGCGAGAAGGCCCCTGCGCACTTCCCTGCGCCGCAGGGCGGAGGCGAGCGACGGAGTGTGCGGTCGGGTCTCAGCGGCAGCGTGGGAGCGGGCGTGCAGCAGGAAGGGTGCGCCGAGCAGCACCAGCAGCAGCACCATGGCCAAAACCGCAACCTGCCAGCCGCCGGCGGCTACGAGGACCAGGAACAGGCCGCCGCCGATGGCCGAGCCGAGATAGGCGCCGCCGACCTGGGCGGCGTTGCCCCAGCCGTGGAATTTCTTCGCCAGCGTTTCGACCGCATAACCGTCGCAGGCGATATCGACCGTCGACGCCGCGAAGGCCACAACCGTCAGGCAGGCCAGCACCGGAAACAGCGCCTGCGGCCCGAGCATGCCGGCGAGCGCCAGGCCGAGAATGCTGATCAGGCCGCCGACGAGCACGATCGTGCCGGAGCGGTTGCGCCCGCTGCGGGGCAGGCGGAAGCGCTCGACCTGCGGCGACCACAGGAACTTCAGCGCCCAGGGCAGCGCGATCAGCGACAGCAGGCCGACATCATCCAGCGCCAGCCCGCCGTCGCGCAACACCGCCGGCAGGCCGGTCCAGGTTATGCCGCCGATCACGCTCTGCGCGACATAGAGGCCGCCGATGGCGAACACCACGCCGGCAGGGGCAATTGGATGGGAGTTTACCCCCACCCCTGACCCCTCCCCACAAGGGGGAGGGGAACTTGCGTGCGCTTCCGCCGGGTGCCAATCGTCGATGGTTTTCTGCGGCATGGCGGCCGCAAAGTCCCCCTCTCCCTTGTCGGGAGGGGTCAGGGGTGGGGGTACCAGGTGGCGGAAGCTCTCGTCTTTTGTCATGTCCCGCTGCCCTGCACGGTCGGATCGGCTCGGCCAGCCGAATCCATCAGAACCGGTAACGCAGGCTGCCGAACACCGAGCGGCCCTCGTCCTTGTAGCAATAGCCGGCCGAGCAGATCGGCTTCTGCTCGTCGAACAGGTTTTTCGCGTTGACCTGCAGCATCACGCCGTCCCAGGCCGGGTTCTTCGCGCCGAAATCGTAGGAGACGGCGGCGTCGACGAAGGTGCGGGCCTCGTTCTTGAAGGTGTTGGTGTCATCGCCGTAGCTGCTGCCGACATAGCGGATGCCGGCCCCGAGGCCGAGCCCGGCCAACGTGCCGTCCTCGAAGAGATAGTGGCCCCACAGCGAGAAGATGTCGTTGGGCGTGGCCGAGAGCTCTTTGCCGTCGGTTCCTTCCGCGCCGTTCAGAATCTTCATGCGCAGGTGGGTGTAGGAGGCGATGATGCTGAAGCCGTTGTCGAGCGAAGCGTTGGCCTCGATCTCGAAGCCGCGCGAATTGAGGTCGAGTTGGCGCTGCTTGTTGATGCCGGTGGAGGCGTCGAAGACCACGCCGTCCTCCTGGTCGATGTCGAACAGCGCGGCCGTGATGACGGCGTTGTAGTCTGGCACCTCGTATTTGACGCCGATCTCGCGCTGCGTGCCGATGGTCGGGCGCGCGACCCGACCCACCGTGCTGGTGACGTCGTCGTAGACGAGGCCGATATTGGGCGAAAAGGAGGTGGAATAGTTGACGTAGGGGATGATGCCCCACTCGGTCCGGTAGGAGAGGCCGAGCCGGTAGGAGAAGGCCTCATCCTTCTGCGTGCTCTCCGTTTCGTCGACCGCGGTCGACTTGGTGTCGACCCAGTCGTAGCGGCCGCTGGCGAACAGGGTGAAGTCGTTCCACTCCACCTGGTCGTGCAGGTAGATGCCGATATTGTGCATGCGCTGCCCGCCGGCATAAGGAACCGGCGCGTCCGCCGTGTCCTCCGCCGAGACGTAGCCTACGCCGCTATGGGCGTCGTAGTCGGACCAGCCATAGTCGACGCCGGCCACCGCAGTATGGCTGGCCGCGCCGGTGTCGAACTCGAACTGCGCCATGTTGTCGACGACGAAGTTCTTCATGTCCTCGGTATAGTGGCCCCAGTAGCGGGCGAGGCCCGAGCCGCTCGGATAATGGCCGCTGTATTCGAGGTCGGCGTCGACGGCGTTGAAGCGCAGGTTCTGGCGCAGCGTCAGCAGGTCGTTGACGCGGTGCTCGAACTCGTAGCCGATGCGCCCCTGCGTCTGAGTGAAGTCGTTGTGGTTGGGGTCGCCCTCGTAGATGTCGGAGACCACGCCGTAGGCGGGATTGTAGAAGGCCGCCGTGCCGCCGGTCACCGAATGGGATATCTCGCCGAGGATGGTGAGTTTCGTGTCCTCGTCCGGCTTGAAGGTTATCGCCGGGGCGAAATAGGCCTTGTCGTCGGGATAGCCGGGCAGCTCGGTGTTGCTCAGCCGGCCGAGGCCGGTCAGCCGGTAGAGCAGGGCGCCGTTCTCGGTGGCGGGGCCGGAGAAGTCGAAGCCGATCTGGCCGCGGTCATAGGTGCCGCCCAAAAGCTCGATCTCGCGGAACTGCTCGTCCTTCGGCCGCTTGGTGACGACGTTGACGATGCCGCCGGGGCCGCTGATGCCGTAGAGCGAGGAGGCAGGACCTTTCAGGATCGTGACGCCCTCGATGCCGTAGGGCTCCGCCTTGAACCAGGCCGAAGGGCTGTTGTACTGGCGCAGCCCGTCGCGGAACATGCCGTTGTAATGGGCCGGGAAGCCGCGCAGGAAGAACGCGTCATAGCGCGTGTCGAAGCCGAAGCTGTTGGGGTTGGCGCTTGCCGTATAGCTCAGCGATTCGTTGAGGGTGCGGGGTTTCTGGTCCTCCATCTGGTCCTGGGTGACGGTCGAGATCGCCTGCGGGATCTCGACGATCGGCGTGTCCACCTTGGTGCCGATGCGGTCCTGCTTGGCGACATAGCCATCCTGCACCAGGATGTCGTTGCTTTCCGATTCCACCGTGATCTGCTGGAGAACCGTGGGGGCCTCCTGCGCGATGACGGCCGCCGTCGTCAACGGCAGCGACAATGCGGCAAACAGCCCTGCGCGGCCGGTGCGGTACCCGAAAAAGCTCACTTCAAAACCCCTGGTCTCACTCATGAAACCTGGCGGCCCGCCGCACGCGGCGGACCTCCAGACGGGGCGCTCCTAAATATCTGGATAAGTTCAGTCAAGTTAAAGGCGACCCCTGCCGCGAGGGCAGGTGCAATTTCGCCGCGAGGTGTTGCTCATCGGTCGATGCCGCGTGTCGGCATGACAGAGTTCGGCGGAAATAACCGGCATCCGCGGATAACGCGGCGGGTCGACCGGGCACAGAGTCACGCCGAGTTCAGGGCTTGGGCGCAGGTACGTCTCAGTCGACGGTGAACTGCTCGTGCGTGCGCAGGAAGCGCAGAAAGTCCTCGCCGCCCAGGATAAGGTCGCGTTCCATCGCCGTGCGTGCCTTGGCCGTATTCTTCTCGCGGAGCGCGACGATCAGGTTGTCGTGCTCGGCCGCGCCGACGTAGCGGTGGTCGCCCTCGTTGAAGAAGACCGTCAGCATCGGTCCCATCGATACCCAGAGGCTCTCGATGTGGGTGACCAGCATCTCCATTCCGGACAATCGATAGACGGTGAAATGGAAGTCGCGATTGTAGCGGAAGGCCCGTTCCGAATCGCCGCCATTGTCCACTTCGACGAAGGCCGCCTGGAGATCTGTGAGCCTGGCGATGTCGTCTTCGGTGGCGTTCGGTGCGGCGAGGCCCGCCGCCAGCCCCTCCAGGGCGAGCCGGATGGTGCGCACCTCCATGTAGCGGGCCATGGTCATGGCAGGCACCGTGACGAACCGGCCGGAGCGCAGCTCGAGGCCGCACTCGCTGACCAGCCGAAGGCAGGCTTCGCGTACGGGTGTCACGCTCGTGCCCAGCTGGTCGGCGAGATCGTGCATGACCAGCCGCTGGCCGGGCCGGAACTGGCCGGCGATCAGGCCTTCGCGTAGCGCCTGATAGGCGCGGGCGGAAAGATTGCCCTGTTCAAGTGGCTGAATGTTCACGACGCTGTCCTCCTCAGCCTTCGTTGCCCAGCATCATCCGTCTGAGTCTGATCCTACAAAGTATAGGCCCGCCATGCACCTCGTTATTTGGAACAAGGCGACGCATCGCGGATCGGCATGTCGGACGGCCGCGAGGGTGTCTTTATGCTTCTTCGGAACGATCTGGCTTCCGGTTCCGCGGGCATGGCCCATTCGCTGGCCGTCTCTATTCGATCGACGACTTATATGATATAAGTTATTAGGTAAGCTGCAAGGATCATTTTCGCGGGTCCTCGGAATGCCCGGACGTTGCGCGCCATCAACATGAGGCTGCATCTGCGTTTCGTAGAATTTGAAGCGGGGTGAGCAGGACGGTGCCCTGATCGTCGCGGCGGCGACGGCGTCCGCGTCTAAGACGACGCTGGCAAGTGCTATATCGAGGCATGGCCGGGCTGAGCACGGCCTCGTTCAACGACGGAGGACGCCATGAACGACAAGCACTATGATCCGGCTGACGGCATCGCTTTCGTGAACGGGACCTATATGCCGCTCGCCGAGGCCAGCGTGCCGCTCACCGACCGCGGCTTCGTCCGCTCCGACGCGACCTATGACGTCGCCCATGTGTGGAAAGGCAGCTTCTTCCGCCTCGACGACCATATCGAGCGCTTCGAGGCGTCGATGCGTGGCCTGCGCATGAGCTTGCCTTATTCGCGGGCGGAGATCGCCGCAATCCTGGTGGAATGCGTGCGCCGCAGCGGCCTGCGCGACGCCTACGTTCAGATGACCTGCACGCGCGGCGTGCCGCCGCGCGGCACGCGCGACCCGCGGCTCTGCCAGAATCGCTTCTATGCCTTCGCCCAGCCCTTCGTGTGGATCGCCAACGAGGAACAGCGACGTGATGGGCTCAAGATGGTGGTGAGCTCCGTGCAGCGCATCCCGCCGGAGGCCATCGACCCGCGCATCAAGAATTTTCACTGGCTCGACCTGACCATGGGCATCTTGGAGGCCTACGACCGCGACGCGATCGTGGCGCTGCTCAACGACGGCCACGGCAACGTGACCGAAGGCGCCGGCTTCAACGTCTTTGCCGTCAAGGGCAGCACGATCGCGACGCCGGATCGCGGCGTGTTCGAGGGCATGACGCGGCGCACCGTCATCGAACTCGCGGGCGAGGCGGAGCTGCGTTGCGAGGTCCGCCCGGTCGCGATCGAGGAACTGCGCGATGCCGACGAGATATTCATTACCAGCACGGCGGGCGGCATCATGCCGGTGACGGTGCTGGACGGCCGCATCTACGGCAACGGCAGGCCCGGCCCGGTGACCGGACGTATCCACGACCTCTATTGGGCGAAGAAGCAGGCCGGCTGGCTGAGCACGCCGGTCGATTACGGGACGGCGTGACGGGCGCCAGGCCGCTTTACCGGCTTCCTCGGCGCCTTTCGGTCAGCGCCGCACCGCCAGCCGCAGGGCGACCTCTTCGGCGATTGCAAGGCAGGAGGTCAAGCCGGGGCTTTCGATGCCGAACAGATTGACCAGGTTTTCAAGGCCGTGGACCTCGCCGCCCTGGATGACGAAGTCCGCCGCGGCTTCGCCAGGACCGGAGAGCTTCGGGCGGATGCCGCTATAGGCCGGCTGCAGGCTGCCGTCGGCGAGGCCCGGCCAGTAGCGGCGAACTTCTTCGTAGAAGCGCAGGCTGCGATCGGGATCGACACGATAGTCGAGCGTATCCGTCCATTCCACGTCGGGGCCGAAGCGGGCGACGCCGTTGAGATCGAGCGTCATGTGGACGCCGAGCCCGCCCGGTTCGGGCACGGGGTAGACGAGCCGCGAGAACGGCGCTCGCCCTGTGACGGAGAAATAATTGCCCTTGGCATAGTGGAGCTGCGGCACCACCACGGGATCGAGACCAGCGAGCGAACGGGCAAGGGCGTGAGCGCCGAGGCCGGCCGCGTTGACCACATGGCGGGCGGCGATGGAAAAGGCGCCGCCGCCTGCCGCGTCCTGCGTGTCGAGCGCGATCCGTCCGTCTTCGACACGGCCCGCGACCACCCGTGTGTTGAGGACGGGCACCGCCCCGTCCTGCTCGGCGTCGCCCAGCAGCGTCAGCATCAGCGTATGGCTGTCGATGATGCCGGTCATCGGCGACAACAGGGCGGCGGTGCAGCTCAGCGCCGGCTCCAGCGCCTGCGCCTCGGCTGCGTCGAGCAGCGTCAGCTCGCCGGCGCCGCAGGCGCGGGCGCCGGCGGCGATCCGCGCCAGCATAGGCTCCTGCTCGGCGCCGGTCGCCACGATCAGCTTGCCGCAGCGGGCGTGCGGAACGCCGCGCTCGGCGCAGTAGCGGTAGAGCCGCTCGCGGCCCTGGATGCATAGCCGGGCCTTCAGCGACCCGGCGGGGTAATAGATGCCGGCATGGATGACCTCGGAATTGCGCGAGCTCGTCCCCGTGCCGATCGTGTCGGCCGCCTCCAGGACGAGCACTTCGAGACCGCGTCCAGACAATTCGCGGGCGATCGCCAGCCCGACGACGCCGGCGCCGACGACGACGCACTCGACTTCCTCCATGCTCAGGCCGCCGCGCTGCGGGCGACAAGCCGGTCGAGGATGATCTGGCCGGCTTCGCTGATGTCGTCGACGATCGCCTGCTCGGCCGCGTCCGGGTCCCTCGCTTCGATGGCTCGAAGCACGGAATGATGGTGCTCGATCATGAGGCGTCCTCCGGCCTGGTAGGATTCGGCGATCAGTGGTCCCATCTGCAGCCAGAGCCGGTTCAGGATGCCGCGCAGCACCGCCATGTCGGCGATCTCGGCAAGCGCGAAATGAAAGGTCTGGTTGAGATCGAGTGCCTCGAACCAGTTTTTCCCGGCGATCTCCCTCTCGTTGCTGGCGATCAGGCCGGCGAGCCGTGCGACATCGGCCGGGGTGGCCTTGAGGGCGGCCTCGCGCGCTGCCAATCCCTCGAGCTTCAGACGGATCTGGCGGATTTCGCGATAGCGCGCTGGCGTCATGATGGGCACGCGCACCTCCCGCGCCGAGCGCTGCACGAGCCCCTCGTCCTGGATGAGGCGCAGGATGGCGTCGCGCACCGGCGTCACGCTGGTGCCCAGCGACTGGGCGAGATCGCGGATGGTCAGCCGCTGGTCCGGGGCGAACCGCCCCTTGATGAGGGCCTCGGCGAGCCGGGTGTAGACGGTGTCGCCCAAGCTCTCGCGCGCCAGGGTCTCCAGAGTGAAATCCGACTGCACCTCATCCCCCGCCATGTGACCGATACTTGTTCTTGACATCATATCTTATAAGAAAGATGATGCATCAAACAGCAAATAGCAAGAGGCGACCCGGCACGGTGTGGCGGCTCGTGGTATGAGCCTCCTGCGTCGAGGAAGCGTCATGGATGCCCAGCCCAACTCCCCCGAAGCCCGCGACATCCGCTATCACCTCCATGCCTACACCAATGCGCGCAAGCATCAGGAAACCGGCCCGCTGGTGATCGAGAAGGGCGACGGCATCTATGTCGAGGATGCCGCCGGCAACCGCTACATCGAGGCGATGGCGGGTCTGTGGAGCGTGGCCGTCGGCTTCTCGGAGCCGCGGCTGGTCGAGGCGGCCGCCCGGCAGATGGCGAAGCTGCCCTTCTACCACAACTTCAGCTCCAGATCGCATTCGCCGCTGATCGACCTTGCCGAGAAGCTGGTGCTGATGGCGCCGGTGCCGATGAGCAAGGCGTTCTTCACCAATTCCGGCTCAGAGGCCAACGACACGGCCATCAAGATGATCTGGTACCGGTCGAACGCGCTGGGCCAGCCGCAGCGCAAGAAGATCATCGCCCGCAAGCGCGGCTATCACGGCGTCACCATCGCCGCGGCCAGCCTGACCGGCCTTCCCAGCAACCAGACCTCCTTCGATCTGCCGATCGCCAACGTGCTGCATACGGCATCGCCGCATTACTGGCGCGAGGCGTTGCCGGGCGAGAGCGAGGAGCAATTCTCGACCCGACTGGCCGGCGAGCTGGAACAGCTGATCCTCGCGGAAGGGCCGGAGACGGTCGCCGCCTTCTTCGGCGAGCCGGTGATGGGGGCGGGCGGCGTCGTCGTGCCGCCGGCCGGCTATTGGGAGAAGATCCAGGCGGTGCTGGCGAAGTACGACATCCTGCTCGTCGCTGACGAGGTGATCTGCGGCTTCGGCCGCACCGGTGCGATGTTCGGCTGCCAGACCTACGGCATCAAGCCCGACATCATCGTCATGTCGAAGCAGATCTCGTCCTCCTACCTGCCGATCTCGGCGCTGCTGATCAATGACAGGGTGTTCGAGCCGATCGCAGACGAGAGCAATCGCATCGGCACCTTCGGGCACGGCTTCACTGGCGGCGGCCATCCGGTCGCGGCGGCGGTGGCGCTGGAGAACCTCAACCTGATCGAGGAGCGGGATCTGGTCGGCAACGCCCGTAGGGTGGGAACCCATATGCAGGAACGCCTGCGCCGCCTCGCCGTGCACCCGCTGGTTGGCGAGGTGCGCGGCGTCGGTCTCATCGCGGCGATCGAGCTCGTTGCCGACAAGGCTGCCAAGGCGCCCTGGGGGTCGGTCGGCGCGCTGGGCGGGCTGGTCAACGGCCTGCTCCAGGACAACGGCGTGATCACGCGCAACATGGGCGACGCGCTGGCCTTCTGCCCGCCGCTCATCATCACGGAGAAGCAGGTCGATCTCCTTATGCAGGCGGTCGAGCAGGCGCTCGACGCGGCGGCGAAGCAGATCGGAAATGACTCGGGTGCGTAGCGGACGAAAAGAGCGAAGGATGTGACGCGAGCATCCGTCGCCAGGTAAAGTCGGGAAAACGACAATAGAAGAGTGGTGCAACGGAAGGGTGATGCCCTTCGACCGGCCTGAAGCGCCCGGAGGGGGCGTCTGGCCAAAAGAGATGGGAGAATTTTCATGCGCAAGTTTGGAAGAACGCTGGCCTTCGCCCTGTCGGCCACGATGGTTTCTGTCGCTGCGGCCGAGGCTGCCGACTGGTGGCCGTTCAAGATTGCCTCCGCCAAGGATGGCGATCTCAACACCATCCAGCAGATCGAATACGCGCCTTTGGAGAAGGCCGAGAAGCCGTGGAACCTCTGCGTGCTGTTCCCGCATCTGCAGGACAGCTATTGGGTGTCGGTGAACTACGGAATCGTCGAGGAGGCCAAGCGCCTCGGCGTCAAGGTGACGGTCTTCCAGGCCGGCGGCTACACCGCGCTGCCCAAGCAGATTTCGCAATATGACGACTGCGTCGCTTCCGGCGCCGACGCCATCCTGATCTCGGCGATCTCCGAGGCCGGCGTTGCCGCCAAGATCGGCGAGGGCATGGGCAAGGGCATCGTCAACGTCGCCGTCGCCAATCCGATCCTGGAGACGCCGATCACCGCCCGCATCACCCCGGACTTCTACCAGAAAGGTTTTCAGACCGGCGAATACGTGAAGAAGTTCCTGGGGGACAAGCAGGGCCAGGCGGTCGCCTTCCCTGGTCCGCAGGGCAGCGGCTGGGCCGAGACCTACATGGGCGGTTTCCGCGACAGCACCAAGACCGGCAACGTCAAGCTGCTGGCCGAGATGTTCGGCGAGGCCAGCGTGCCGGCCCAGCTCCGGCTGGTCGAGGACGCACTGCAGACCTATCCCGACGTGAACGTCATCTGGGGCGGCGCGCCGACCGCCGAGGCTGCCATTGGCGCCGTGCAGGATGCCGGGCTCGAAAACGTAACCATCATGTCCTCCTATGAGAACCAGACCATGCTGAAGGCGGTCAAGGACGGCGCGGTGCTCGGCTTTGCCACCGAATATCCGGTGATCATGGGCCGCATCGGCGTGGACCTCGCGGTCCGCGCGCTGGAAAAGAAGGAGCACGAGAGGATTCTGCTGGTTGCTCCGGGCATCGTGACCAGCGAGAATGTCGACAAGATCGACACGACCCAGATTTTCGCGCCCGACGGCTGGCGCCCCGAATTCTCGGTGAAATAGAAGGCGGGCCAGAGCTCGCGTCCTCGCACGCCGCCATGCGTTCGCGATCCTCCCGGGGCTTGCCGCGCATCCGTCGTGGTCGGGCCTTGCCGCCGCCAATTTGGGCATTTTGACGGGATGCTGGAAGTTACAGGATTCACCAAGGCGTTTCAGGGCGTCGTCGCGCTCGACAATGTCGATTTCTCGCTCGAGCGCGGCGAGGTTCACGCGCTGCTCGGCGAGAACGGTGCCGGCAAGTCGACGCTGATCAACCTGATCGCCGGCACGTTTCCTTGGACCGAGGGCTCCTGCCGCATCGGCGGCCGGCCGGTGGCCAGCCTGACGCCGCAGGCGGCGCGCGAGAACGGCATCGCCGCCGTGTTCCAGGAATTCAGCCTGGTGCCGGACCTGACGGTGCTCGACAACCTGTTTCTCGGCCGCGAGCAATCAGGCGGCTTCTTCCTCAAACGCCGGCAGATGCGCCAGGCGGCCGTCGATCTGCTCGACGACCTCGGCTTCCATGTGCCGCTCGACGAGAAGGTCGCCTTCCTCTCGCGCGCCCAGAAGCAGATGGTCGAGATCGCCAAGGCGCTGCGCACCCGGCCCGAAGTGCTCATCCTCGACGAGCCGACGGCCTCGCTCACCGACGGCGAGGCGGAAAAGCTGTTCAGCGCCATGGCCGTGCTGAAGGGGCGCGGCGTCGGCATCATCTATGTCTCGCACCGCATGGCCGAGATACGGAAGCTTTCCGACCGCGTCACCGTGCTGCGCGGCGGCAAGAAGATCGGCACCGTGGCGACCGCGGACGTTTCCGACGACGGGCTCATCGAGATGATGGTCGGCCGTCCGGTCGAGCAGCTCTTTCCCAAGATCGAGCAGAAGCCCGGCGAGGTCCGGCTCGAGGTCCGCAATCTCACCACCGCCGACGGCTCCGTGATCGACGCTTCCTTCGTCGCCCGGGCGGGGGAGGTGGTCGGGCTGGCCGGGCTGGTCGGCTGCGGCCGCAGCGAGTTGTGCCGCGCCGTCTTCGGCCTGGAGGCGATCGAGTCCGGCATGATCCGGCTCGGCGACAAGGTCGTGGAGCGCCCGTCGCCGCCGGCCATGCTGGCCGCCAATCTCTGCTATTTCCCTGCCGACCGCGGCTCGGAGGGCCTGGCGGTGATGCGCCCGGCGCGCGAGAACGCCACCATGAGTGCGCTCAGGCTGCCGTCGCTGGCCGCCGGGCCGGTGCTGAAATTCTGGCGCGAGAACGAGGTGATCCGCGCGCCGCTGACCGAGCTCGCGCTCCGGCCGATGGCGCCCGAGCGCCGGGTCTCTGCCTTTTCCGGCGGCAACCAGCAGAAGGTGATGCTGGCGCGCGGGCTGATGAAACCCTTCGACGTCTATCTCTTCGACGAGCCGACGGTCGGCATCGACGTCGGCGCCAAGGCCGATGTCTACAACCTGATCAAGCGGCTGGTCGAAGGCGGCGCCTGCGTCGTCGTCTCGACGTCGGAGCTGCCTGAGCTCGTCAATCTCGCCTCGCGCATCTACGTCATGCACGAGGGCCGCATGGTGGCCGAGCTCGGCGAGAACGAACGCTCCGAGCAGCAGATTCTCTCCCACTATTTTGGGGGCCAGGCATGAGTTCGGTGACCGCGACCTCGGCCGGCACGGAGCGGACACCGCACCGCGTCGGCCTGCTCGACCGCTTCCTCATGCAGGGCGGCATCGTCATCACATTCCTCGTCATCGCCGTCGTCGCCACCGCGCTGATCGAGCCGCGTTTCCTGAACCGGCTCAACCTGATCAACATGATGCGCAATTTCTCCTTCCTGCTCATCCCCTCGCTGGCGCAGATGCTGGTGATGACCGCCGGCGGCTTCGACCTGTCGGTGGGCGCGGTGGTGGCGATCGCCTCGGTGGTGACGGCCACCGTCATGCTGGTCGGCAGCGGCTACTTCCCGGACATGGGCGTGCTGCTGATCCTGCTGTCGCTGGCCGCCGTCGTCGGCGTCGGCGTGCTGGTCGGCTCGGTCAATGCCTGGCTGGTCGCCTCCTTCTCGCTGTCGCCCTTCATGGTGACGCTCGCCATGATGTCGGTGCTGGTGGGCATCGCGCTCTATTTCACCCAGGGCATCCCGATCTACGGCGTCACCGATGCCTTCGTCAGCGGTGTCGGCCGCGGCCAGCTTCTCGGCCTGCCGGTCGTTCTCTGGGTGGCGCTCGCCGTGCTCGCCGCCTGCATCGTGCTGCAGCGCTTCACCGCGCTCGGCCGTCACATCTATGCCGTCGGCAGCGACGAGCGCTCGGCCCGCCTTTCCGGCGTGCGCACCGGCCGCACCCTGATGGCGGCCTATGTGCTGGCGGGTGTGCTGGCCGCGCTCACCGGCTTCCTGATGACGTCGCGGCTGGGCGCCGGCCACGCGACCATCGGCACGACTTTGGCGCTGGAGACCATCGCGGCGGCGGTGATCGGCGGCGTGTCGCTGCGCGGCGGCGTCGGCCGCGCCGAGCATGTGGCGCTTGCCGCCCTGTTTCTGGCGGTGGTCGCCAACGCCATGAACCTGGTCCAGGTCGACAGCAAGTACCAGACGCTGGTGCTCGGCGCCGTGCTGATCGTGGCGCTCGCCATCGAGCGGCTGCTTCTGCGGAGGCGGCAGGCATGAGCACTCCTTCGGGCACGCAAGCGGCAGCGGTGCGGGCCTCCGCCACGTCTTTTCTCGCCGGCCTGCGCGCCGCCCGCCTGCCGATCGCCATCCTCTGCACGCTGGTGCTGTTCGGCCTGATCGAGCCGCGCGTGCTGTCCTTCGGCAATTTCCGCAACATCGCCATCCAGGCGAGCTATCTCGCCATCTTCGCCATGGCGCAGACCATGGTCATCCTGACCCGCGGCTTCGACCTGTCGCTCGGCTACACCGTGTCGCTGGTCAGCGTGGCGGCGTCGATGGCGATGGTCGCGATGGGCGGCGGCGATGCCGCGATCCTCTGGGGCCTCGGCGCCGGTATCCTCGTCGCGGCGCTGATCGGCCTTGCCAACGGGCTGCTGATCGCTGGCATCGGCATCAATCCGCTGGTCACCACGCTGGGCATGGCCAATGTGGTGATGGCCTTCGCCTCGACCGTCAGCGGCGGTTTTCCCGTCACCGGCCTGCCGCCGGGCTTCACCGCCATTTTCGCCCAGGCGAGCGTCCTGTCGATCCCGGTTCCGATCCTGGTCGCCGCGCTGGTCTTCGCGCTGCTCTTCCTGACCCTCAAGGCGACGCGTTTCGGCCGCAGCCTCTACATCATCGGTGCCAATCCGAGGGCGGCCGTTGCCGCCGGCATCCGCACCATGCCGGTGCTGGTGGTCGCCTACATGCTCTGCTCCGTGCTGATCGGCCTCGGCGCCTTGCTACTCACCGCCCGCACGGGTTCCGGTGAGCCCAATCTCGGCGGCAACCTGACGCTGGAGGCGATCGCCGCTGCCGTGGTCGGCGGCGTGCGGCTCTCCGGCGGCGAGGGCGGCGTCGGCGCGGCGGTGCTCGGCGCGCTGTTCATCACCGTGCTCTCCAACGGCATGAACCTCGTCCAGATCGACGGCTATCTCCAGCAGATCTGCCTGGGCGTCATCATCATCGTCAGCCTGATCGTCAGCCGCGACGTCAGGCGCTGAGATCCCGCAAGATATCTTCGAGGACCCGTATGGCATATCAGGTTTGCATCGACATCGGCGGGACGTTCACCGACTGCCTGGTCTCCAACAGCAAGGGCGAGATCGCGATCTTCAAGTCGCCGACTACGCCGGGCGAGTTCGAGAAGGGCTTCATCGACGTCCTGCATGTCGCGGCCGAAGGCTACGGCCTGACGCCGGCGGATTTCATGAAGCAGGTCGACCTGATCGTGCACGGCTCGACGGTGTCGACCAACGCGCTGGTCGAGCGCAAGACCGTGAAGGTAGGGCTGATCCTGACGGAAGGCCACCAGGACATCCTCGTGCTGCGTGAGGGGCCGCGCAAGGGCGCCTTCCAGTGGCGCCTCGACTATCCCGATCCCTATGTGCCGCGCCATCTCACCAGGACCGTCGGCGGCCGCATCGATGCGCGCGGCCGCGAGCTGGTTGCGCTGTCGCTCGACGATATCGGCAAGGCGGCGGCCGACTTCCGCGCCCTCGGCGTCGAGGCGGTTGCAGTCGGCCTGCTCTGGTCGGTGGTCAACCCGGCGCATGAGCTTGCCGTGCGCGACCTGCTGGAGCGCGAGCTGCCGGGCATCCCGATCACGCTCAGCCACGAGATCAACCCGATGCCGCGCGAGTACAAGCGCATCATCGCCGCCGCGATCGACGCGTCGATCAACCCGATCGTGCGCACCTATATCGAGAAGCTGAAGACGGCGCTCGACGACGAGCGCTTCGGTGGCGAGCTGCTGCTCGCCAACTGCGTCGGCGGCATGATGCCGCTCGCTGACATGATCAGGAAGCCGATCTACAGCGTCATGTCCGGCCCGACGCTGGCACCGATGGCGGCGCTGGCGCTGTCGGACGAACCCGACATCATCGTCGGCGACATGGGCGGCACCACCTTTGACGTATCAGCCCTGCGCGACCACCAGATCATCGTCACGCCCGACAGCATGATCCACGACGATTCGCTCGGCATCCCGAAGGTCGACGTGCGCTCGGTCGGCGCCGGCGGCGGCTCCATCGCCTTCGTCGACGAGGGCGGGCTGCTGCGGGTCGGTCCGCGCAGCGCCGGCGCGCGGCCGGGCCCCGCCTGCTACGGCAAGGGCGGCACCGAGCCGACGGTGACCGACGCCAATGTCGTGCTCGGCATCGTCGATCCCGACTATTTCCTCGGCGGCAAGATGCAGCTCCGCCGCGACCTCGCCGAAGCTGCGGTCGGCAGGATCGCGGCGCGCCTCGGGGTGTCGCTGCACGAGGCGGCCTACGCCATCTACACCACCAGCAACCACAACATGGTCGCCGCCATCGAGGAGATCACGGTGCGCGAGGGCATCAACCCGCGCGACAGCTTCTTCGTCTGTGGCGGCGGCGCCACCGCCATCCACATCGCCGAGATGGCCGACATCCTCAGCCTCAAGCGCTACATGATCCCGCGCTTCATGGCTGGCCTCAGCGCCTTCGGCGGCCTGATCTCCGATATCCGCAACGAGGAGAGCGCGGTCTTCCTGACCTCCGGGGCGAATTTCGATGCCGCGGGCGCGACCGACACGCTGCAGCGCCTGCGCCGGGCCGGCGACGGTTTCCTTGCCGAGGCCGGCGTGGCGCCGGAGAACCGGCAGTTCGAATTCGCCTTCCTCGGTCGCTACGAATACCAGTCCTTCGAGATCGAGGTGCCGTTCGAGGCCGCGGGCGGCGTGCTGACGGACGACGACCTGCCGGGCCTGGTGGAGGCCTTCCACCGCATGCATGAGCGCATCTATTCGATTCGCGCCGACAACGACGTGGTCGAGTTCACCGCCTGGAAGCTGCGCGCCATCGGCAAGCGCTCCGGCCAGGACATCTGGCAGAGGAACACGCTAGCCGATCAGGCGGGCGATGTGGCGCCCAAGGCGAAGCGCGGCGTCTACCGGCAGGAGAGCGGCCGGGTGGACGAGCTGCCCGTCTACGAGATGGGCGATCTCGGCGCCGGCGTCCGTCTCGCCGGGCCGTGCCTGGTCGAGGCCGAGACTTTCACCGCCTACCTCAAGGACCGGCACCACGGCGAGATCGACCGCTACGGCAATCTCGTCGTCGCCGTCGCCTGATCCAATCGTCGAACGAGGAAGTGACCGTCATGGACGCCATCAACACATCTGACCTCGACATCGCCGACCGGCGCGTGGACCCCTTCCTGATGTCGGTGCTGAAGAGCCGCTTCGAGGCGATCGTGCGCGAGATGACGCTGGTGGTCATGCGCGCCAGCCGCTCGGCCGTCATCAAGAACGCGCGCGACTTCTCCTGCGCCATCCTCACCTTCGACCACAAGCTGGTCTCGGTCGAGGATGCCTTGCCCATCCACGTCATGTCGATGGACATGGCGACCAGGCCGCTCACCGAGCTCTTCGACGACATCGCCCGGGGCGACATCTTCCTCAACAACTGCCCCTATACCGGCGGCACTCATCATGCCGACCTGATCATGGCGATGCCGGTATTCCATGAGGGCGAGCCGCTGTTCTGGGTGGTGGCGCTGTCGCATCATGCCGACACCGGCGCGCCGGTGCCGTCGACCTATCTGCCCTTCGCCAAGAACATCTTCGAGGAGGGCCTGCATTTCCCCTGCGTGCGGGTGGCGCAGGACTACCGGGAGAAGCAGGACATCCTGCGCATCGGCACCATGCGCAACCGCGTGCCGGACATGTGGCTGGGCGACGTGCGCGCCCAGATCGGCGCCTGCCGCACCGGCGAGCGGCGCATCGGCGAGCTGTTCGCCCGCTACGGCCGCGATACCATCATGGGCTTCGTCGAGGACTGGTTCGATTACGGCGCGCGCTGCGCCAAGGCGGCCATCGCCAAGCTGCCGGCAGGCAGCTACACCTACGAGACCAGGCACGATCCGGTGCCAGGCGTGGCCGACGAGGGCATCCCGGTGCGCGTCACCATCCATGTCGATCCGGAGAAGGGCGAGATCGTCGTCGACGCCCGCGACAACATCGACAACGTGCCCGGCGGCCTAAACCTCTCCGAGAACACCGCCACCGGCTCCTGCCGCATCGGCGTCTTCAACAATCTCGACGAGAGCGTCCCGCACAATGAAGGCGCCAAGTCGCAGATCAAGGTGCTGCTGCGCGAGGGCAGCGTCGTCGGCAAGCCGAAATACCCGGTCGGCACCTCGGTCGCCACGACCAACGTCAACGACCGCCTGATGATCGCCGGCAACTGCGTGTTCGCCGAGATGGGCGCGCCGCACGGCCAGGCCGAGAGCGGCAACCACCTGCCGGCGGGTGTCGGCGTCATCTCCGGCCACGATCCGTTCAAGAACGGCAAGGCCTACGTCAACCAGGTCTTCGTCGGCTATGCCGGCGGCGGCGCGCGCCACGGCTTCGACGGCTGGCTCACCTATTGCGGCCCGGCCAACGCCGGCCTGATCCAGCTCGACTCCGTCGAAGTGGACGAGTCGATGTACCCGATCGTCATCGAGCGCCGCGGCGTGCTGCCCGGCTCGCAGGGTTTTGGCGAGTTCGAGGGCGCGCCGGCCATGGCCGGCGTCTTCTATCCGCTCGACCACGACATGACGATCGTCTACGCCGCCGACGGCACCAGCTTCCCGCCGCGCGGCGTGCTAGGCGGCGGCGACGGCAAGGAGAGCGAATCGATCAAGCTCACCGGCTCCGGACGCGTCGTGCTGCCGGCCTTCGCCGAGGAGACGATCGAGCAGGGCGCCAAGATCGCCTTCACCGCCTGCGGCGGCGGCGGCTATGGCGATCCGCTGAAGCGCGATCCGCGCCGCGTCGCGGCCACCGTCAATCGCGGCTGGCTGTCGCGCGAAGCCGCCGAGACGGTCTACCGCGTCGCGCTCGTCGAAGGCGGTGAACTCGGCGTGCTCGTCGTCGACGAGGCGCGCACCGGGGCACTGCGCGCGGCCTGATACCAGCGGGTGCTTGCGCTGACCGTTCCGTTGTTAACTCTTCGCGCCCCCTCCACCATGCTTCGCATGGTCCTCCTCCCAGGGTAACGGGCAGGACGATCGCATATGGAAGTTCTGGAAGCGTCGCGCGGCCGGCTACCCCCACCCCTAACCCCTCCCCTCAAGGGCAGGGCTGTCCGGGGAAAGTCATGCATAGTGGAAAGCCATCTGGTTTGGCGAGCATCGGGGTCTTCTATGGCTCGGATTGACGGGCGGCGGGCGTTCGATGGCGGCGATGTGTCGGCGCTC
>JAESFZ010000246.1_pt1 | contig 46548 bp, 47 predicted proteins | sample 9269561 | NCBI WGS metagenome assembly JAESFZ01 (sample SAMN14515552, study PRJNA621657) | algae metagenome | isolation source: Tildeniella nuda ZEHNDER 1965/U140 and co-occurring heterotrophs from wet... | place: Switzerland: Stansstaad, Zurih | collected 1965-01-01
GGTCCCCCTCCCCCGCCCCGCGGGGGAGGATCACTGAGAGACCGGTGCGTCGCTGCACCCCCCCAATCGTCGTACCTCGCACAAAGTCCCTTGACGCCGTTTGTCCATGTAACGTTACATTGCGCAACGGCAAAACAGCCGCACGGATACCTGTCGAAATGAGCATCGAGACCACCCCAGCCTTTGCCGCCAAGCCGGGCGAGCCCCGCGCCTATCGCAGCGCCGAATGGTTTGCGCGGGCCGGCAAATATGGCTTCGTGCCGCGCAGCTGGATGAAGAGCCAGGGGTTCTCGCCCGAGCTGCTCGATGGCCGGCCGGTGATCGGCATCTGCAATACCTGGTCGGAACTGACCAACTGCAACCGGCACCTGCGGGAACTCGCCGAGCATGTGAAGCGCGGCGTGCTGATGGCCGGCGGCTTTCCGCTGGAATTCCCGGTGACCAGCCTCGGTGAGCCGCTGATGCGGCCGACCACCATGATGTTCCGCAACCTTGTCGCCATGGATGTGGAAGAGACGATCCGCGCCAACCCGATCGATGGGGTGGTGCTGCTCGCCGGCTGCGACAAGACCACGCCGGCCGTGCTGATGGGCGCGGCGAGCTGCGACGTGCCGGCCGTGCTGGTGTCGGGCGGGCCGATGCTCAATGCCCGCTTCCGCGGCCGCGTGCTCGGCTCGGGCACCGACATCTTCAAGCTCGACGAGGAATATCGCACCGGCAAGATTTCGAAGGCCGAACTCGATGCGGCCGAGGCAGCGATGAGCCGCTCGGCCGGCTCGTGCATGACCATGGGCACCGCCTCGACCATGGCGTCGCTGGGCGAAGCGATGGGCATCGGCTTTGCCATGAACGGCTCGATCCCGGCGCCCGACAGCCGCCGCGCCGTGCTGGCCGAGCAATCGGGCAAGCGCGCTGTCGAACTGGTCCGGCAGAACATCACCATCTCGAAGATCCTTACCCGGGCGGCGTTCGAGAACGCGGTGAAGGTCAATGGCGCCATCGGCGGCTCGACCAATGCCGTCGTGCACCTGCTGGCGCTGGCTGGCCGGTTGGGCGTCGATTTCAAGCTCGAGGATTGGGACGCACTTGGTCGCGACGTGCCGACCATCGTCGACCTCAAGCCCTCGGGGCGCTTCCTGATGGAAGAGTTCTTCGATGCCGGTGGGCTGCCGGTGGTGATGCAACGCATCTCGCACCTCCTCAACCTCGACGCCGTCGCGGTGGAGGGCGGCACGATCGGCGAGCGCATTGCCGATGCGCAGTGCTGGAACGACGAGGTGATCCGGCCGCTCGACAAGCCGCTGACGCCGCAGGGCGGCATGATGGTGCTGAAGGGCAACCTTGCGCCCAATGGCGCCATCATCAAGCCGTCGGCGGCCTCGCCGCGGCTGATGCAGCATCGCGGCCGGGCCATGGTGTTCGAGAATGCCGAGGATCTCCGGGCTCGCATCGACGATCCCGATCTCGATGTCGATGCCGACAGCATTCTGGTGCTGAAGAATGCCGGGCCGCGCGGCTACCCGGGTATGCCGGAAGCCGGCACCATGGCGCTGCCCAAGAAGCTGCTGGAGCAGGGCGTCACCGACATGGTGCGCGTTTCCGATGCGCGGATGAGCGGCACGGCGTTCGGCACCGTGGTGCTGCACGTGGCGCCGGAATCGGCGCTGGGCGGTCCGCTGGCACTGGTCAGGACCGGCGATTTCATCGTGCTCGACTGCGCCGCCCGCAAGCTGGAACTCGAGATTTCCGACGAGGAGATGGAGCGTCGGCGGGCCGCCTTCGTGCCGCCGCCGCCGGCCTATGAGCGCGGCTATGGCCGGCTCTACATCGATCACGTGCAGCAGGCCGACAAGGGCGTCGATTTCGACTTCCTCGTCGGCGGCAGCGGCACGCCACCGTCAAAAGTCTCGTTCTGACGGCACGCCTATCGCACTGCCGATGCCGCGGCACCAGCCGCCCGGCAGGGCGCCCTACATTGTCTGGAGGATATTGGAATGACTGCACGTGCGTATTGCGACTGCCACGTCAACATCTACAACGAAGAGCACATCCTGCCGCTGTACTGGACGCTGCATGGCCGGGTGCGCAAGGGCGAGCTCAGCCACCAGTCCGATGCGGATTCGCTCTACAAGGCGATGGCGGACGTCGAGAAGGCGATCATCTTCACCCTGCGTTATGGCGATGCCATCGGCGTCGAGGGCAATGACGAGCTGACTGCCGCGGCGGTGCAGAAGTACCCCGACAAGTTCGTCGGCTTCGCCTATGTCGATCCGCGCCGCCCCGACTATATGGACATGCTGCACCATGCCATCGAGGACCTGGGTCTGAAGGGCGTGAAGTTCGGGCCGATCTATAACGGCGTGCACCTTTCCGACCCGCGGCTCGAGCCGGTCTACGAGTACCTGCAGAAGAACAACATCCCGCTGACCATGCACATGGGTACCACCTATGCCCGCAATGCGCCGGTGGAACTGGGGCGCGCCATCCATGTCGAGCCGGTGGCGCTCAAGTATCCGGACCTGACCATGATCCTCGCCCATATGGGCCACCCCTGGTACGACGAGGCGATCGTCGTGGCACGCAAGCAACCCAATGTGTGGCTGGAGCAGTCGGCGCTCTTCTACCGGCCCTGGCAGTACTACAACATGCTGATTCTCGCCGAGGAGTATCGCACCGCCGACAAGATCTTCTTCGGCACCGACTTCCCGTTCGCGGGCGTGGCGGAATCGGCCGACGGGCTGATCAACATCAACAAGCAGGTCGAAGGCACCAGCCTGCCGCGGGTGAGCGAAGAGACCATCCAGTCGATCCTGTGGTCCAACCCGTTCAAGACCTGGTGGAAGGGCGACAACCCGCTCGCCTGAGCACGTGATCCCGGCACCGAACCGGGCAGGGCGTTCGAACCCGTCCGATCGGCCGGCAAGGCATACGCGGCGACGATCGACCGGAACCGTTGCGCGGCACCAACCCGGCAGGACGACCTCGCGCACACCAAACGTTCGATGGCGGGGAGTTGGCCCTCGCCATCGCAGCATGAGCCATCGACAGTGGGCGTCCTGGTCACGCCTTGAGCCACGACCGACGAGGATATCATCAGGGCTGGCAAGTCGTCGGCAAGAGTTCGTCAGGCCCCTTCATTCGTGTTTCTCAACGCTGTCGGCCCACCAGAGCATCCACTGACTGTCGAACCGCTCACGCCCCATTTCGCCTATCGGGGCCGGCTCGTCGTTTGGCGAAAACGACACAAAGAGCTCCGCATAGATTCCGGTGGGGTCTGCCAGCAGAGCGTCTGTGGCTTCGACCGGGAAGTCATAGCAGGGTGCTCCCATGCAGCCGTCCGAGGCCCATTCTCCCTCAAATATGAGTGCGTTGTCCCGGAAGGAAGGGTCGTTGAAGGCGGTAATCCCACTCGTGCCGTTGGGGTATGGTTTCCGCGGGACATAAAGTCGGACAGTGGGGGATTGCATCCGTTTCGAAGCGGTGTCGCCATAGAACAGCAGGCCCAGGCGGCGGTCGGGGAGCATTGCCGCAATGGAATAGAGTTCCACAAGCTGCTCGCCATCCTTGATCAGTTGGTAGCCGGGGCCACCGACAATCGGCAGCGAACCCTCGACCTCCCGGCGGTGCAGCGCCGGGACGACCATCACGTCGGTAACCCAGTACGGACGGACGAAGTAGCCGTTCGCCTCGGCCGTCACCTCGAACTGCACCGCCCCAACGGCGACTGCTGCCCGCGTCTGAAGGTCCCAGAGCGTAGCGGCTTGCTGCTCCGCATCGGGGGACCATGACCAGGTCGAAATTCCAGGATCGAAGGCCGGAAGCAGTTGGACCACGGCCTCCTGCTGCCGCTGGGCGAAGGCATCGAAGTTCTGCCCGTAGAGCTGCCGCAGATAGGCCTCGTACCCCATCGCTGACTGCTTCTTGTGCCCGTCCAGCGGGACGCGGTCGAAATCGGGAAGGCTGTCGAAATGGAAGGCGAGAAGCAGCCCCTGATAGAGCTGGTCGGCAGCTGCGGCCTTGGCGGTCAGCACGTAGCTCATTGCCTGCTGTGTGCATCCGGCAGCGGCCGCGGCGGTGCGCGCTCGTTCGTCGAGTTCGGCCCGCCAGCCATCGTACTCGGCCATTGACAGCCGGCCGTCCTGACTTTGGGTGTATTGGGGCGTCCGCTCCAGATAGCGGAATGCCATCGTGCGGACGGCCGAGAATTCCATGTATTTGAGGGCGACGCAGGCCCGGTCGACCTCGATCGCCGTCATCAGGGCGACGTAGTCGTCCTCGGGGGCGGCCGCGGCAGCGCCTCCGAACATGGGCAACAACACAGCCGGCAGGGCGAGACGGAGAGGGGTCATCTGCAGCTCTCGAAGAGGTAGAGCAGGCCGGCGTCGAGATCATCGGGCGAGAAGCGATAGTCCCGCGTGTAGAACTCAACCGCGATCACGGAGGTGCTCTTCGCCATGGCGCCGATGACCAGGGCCAAGGTTTCGTCGCGCGAGGTGTCCGACACGACCACCAACTCCCCGTCGCGCTCCTCGAATGAGCCATAGGCGACCGGTTGCTGCTGGCCGCTGGCCGTCACGCTGATCGGGACCTCGTCCGAGTAGCTCGACTCCGGGTCGTAGGTCTCGCCGGTGAAGATGGTGAGTCCGACATCGTCGGGGTAGTCGAGACTGCAGGAAATATGCATCTCGACCTTGCCCTGCTCGTCATCGGTGACGGTCGAGAACTCTCCGAATTCGGGATAGTCTTCGGTGAACCAGGCCGCCTGGGCGGGGTGAAGCGGCGTGGCCATCATCGTCACGCCGAGCAGTGCTTTTCCAAGCATGTTCAGTAAGGTCAATCCGGTCGTTCCCCCTTCGAAGCGTCGGCACGATAATGCGCCGTGCAACGCACGTCGTATCCATTTGGGGGGTATCTGCTCGGCTCTCTCGGACAGCTCTACTCCCCTCAATCATCCTTCCCATCACGGCGGGTGCGTCCCGCCCGCCAGAGCGGGATGTTCACCGCCTGATCGATTTTCCACGTCGTCTGCCGGGCGGCCGGCAACTGGCGCTCGTCGACGAGGTGCACACCATTGGTCCAGAAGCGGTCGAGCTTTTTCCACCAGTGCTGTCCCTCGGGCCCGAACAGCTCGAAGAAGCGCAGCCGCGTTGCGTCATCCTCGATGTTGTTCTGCAGCGTCTCGATGAAACCGATAGTGGCCGCCTCCTGCACATAGTGGTCGCCTTCCAGCAGCCAGCGCTCGACCACCGCGAGGGCCAGCCGGACATCGTCGGCGTTTCCCGACCCTAGGCGGCCGATGAGCCAGCGCGCGAGATCGCCGAGCAGCAGGTATTCCGGCAGGTCGCCCGGTGCGCCCTGGTTGTGCGGGTTGCCCGTCCACTTGTGGACGAAGGCCTCGCGCATCGGCCGGAGCGACGGCAGCGCTTCGAGCAGCGGCTCGAACATGTCCTGGCGCCCGATCATCAGGCGGCCGTTCGGATGCTGGCCTGGCGCAGCTGTCGCGCCAGCGCGGCGACGACGGTTTCGGCGTGGCTGTAAGTCATGAAGCGCCCCGTGGCTTCCACCACCTCGACCTGCGCATCGGGGAGCACCTCCCGCCAGTAGTCCACCGTCTCATGCGGATCGTGGATGCTGTCGTGCTCGCCGACGAGCAGGGTAAACCTAGCGGTGCCGCTGATCGGGGCAGGGCGCCCGATCGTGGCGAGCGCCGTCTGCTCCCTGACGAAGCCATCGAGTGTTCCGCGTCGGAAGCTCAAGAGCGCCCGATAATAATCCGCCATATGTTCGGGCCTCGCCATGACCTCGCCGTCGGATGGACACCCCGCGGTGGACCGCATGACGTTGTCGGCTGCCCGCCGATAGGTGAGGGATCGTGCGAACCATCGGGCCATCATTGCGACGGCCCACGGGCGACGAACAAAGTGGCGCTTCATGGTGGCGAGGAACCCCGCCTGTCGCGAACTCGAGGCAGCGTCGGGGTCGGGATTGGTGACAACTGCCGCCTCGATCAGCGCCGGGGCTGCCTCATTGAGGGCCAGCACAACCTGTGCCGCGCCGCGGGTGACGATGGCAACGCGGTCCAGGTTCAACGCGCCGCAGAAGTCGACGATATCCCGCGCCGCCAGGGCAAAGCAGGCGCCGGAGGTGGAACTGGAAGGGGCAGTCTCGGTCAGCCCGAAGCCGGGGCGATCGACGGCAAGGGGGCGAAAACCCTCGTTCTGCAAAGCCTCCACCAGGGCCCGATTGACCGGTCTGCTGGTCATGCTGCTGTGCAGGACAAGCACCGGTCTGGCATGGCGCGGGCCATAGTCGCTCGCCGCAATATGCCGGCCATCGCGGGCGACGACCGTCAGAACCCGATGCGGCGCTTCGGGATAGCGGTCGACGTCGTCGCCGACGGATGCTGCGATCGCCAGCAGACGAAGCTCGATCATGGCACGCGCCAGCGCCGGCGCGGCTGTGACGCCCAGGGCGGCGTAGGCCACGGCCAGTTCCTTGTTGACCAGTGCCTCGGAAATGCCGAGTGCGGCAGCGACCTGCGCGCGGGTGTCGCCATTGGCGACCATTCCCGTGATCAGCATCTGGCGCTCCGAGACGTTGCAGGCAAGCGCCAGGAACCTGTCGTTTTCTTCGGCCTTTTCGCCGGTGCGGACCAGACCCAGGCCCAGCATGGTGACGAGACGCTGCAGGTTGGCGGCGCCGACCAGGGTCCGGGCCCGCTCGAGATACTCACGGGCGGTCTCGTAGGCGATGCCGGAGACCGCTGCTGCCTTTCGAACGTCACCAGTCATGAACAGGGCGATGACCGTGCGCGCGATCGCCGGGGAAAACCCCAGATCGGCGGCAAAACTGCTCAGTTGCCGCTCGAGCCAGCCCCAGTCGACGTGCACCACCGCCAGCACCTTGCCCGGTTCAGGTTCCGCCCACGAAATGTTTTTCAGCAGCGATCGGAGCAGCTCAGGGCGACCCACCAGGGCAATCGTCGAACCGAAAGAGGGGTGATCGAAGGTCTCCAACCACCAGCCTGCGTTCTCCATCGACAGGCGCTCGACCTGCGCCACCCGCCAATCGGCGTCGAATTTCGGGTCGTCCGGCAGAGCATTCGCGGCGGCTATGAAGTCTATTCTGAGAATGGATCAATCTCCGCTGCCTGGGGTCCAAGCATTGCGGCGAGGATAGCACGTTGTTCCGATTGCGGAATATGCCGGATCGATATTCGGGAGTAAACAAACGTCTTAGTCTTGCAGGTCTATGTCGACCTGGCCCTGCAGCGGTACGCGCCCTTGCTCGATCCGGCCGAAGTCACCCGCAGAATCAGCCCTGATACGGCCCTCCCGGCGGTCCCCAACCCCATAGCGGCATCGGCGGGTTCCCCTGCGGCGCCTTCACACCAGGCTGCGAGTTGATGACGGCGATGCGCGTGCCCCACTCGAGATAGCCTACAAACGCCGCGCGGAACTCAGGGTCGCTGGGCAGGCCGACTTCGTCGGCCGTCTCCAGCATCAGCTCGATCCAGCGCTTCCGCTGCAGCTCGGTCAGGGCGCGACCGAGGTGGCGGGCAATCATGCCCGAGTGCGAGCCGCCGTGATCGGTGTAGGGCGTGCCGCCGCCGAACACCTCGGTGATGAAGCCCGCGACATGCGCGGCATGCCCGGGATCCATGTTGGCGAATACCGGGCCGATCACCGGATCGGCTGGTACGCGCTGATAGAACCGCGCCGTAAGGGCGGCGATACGCTCCTCGCCGCCCACCCATTCGCTGAGCGTCGGCACTGCTGGTGACGTCATTGATCCCTCCCGGTCCGCTGCCGGAGGATACTCAACGCCACGCAGCGTGGCCGCAACCTGACCATAAAGGCAGCTGCCGGACCGCCACGCGCCGGGGAGCGACCAGCACACCTGCACCTCGACTTTAGTCCACCTAAAATTCCTGTTGCCGCCATCACATTTTCCCCACACAAATCAGCGACGCGTGCCACAGTTCAGGCACGGGGGCATAAATGGGCGATCTCAACGAACTCCGCGGCCGCATCCGGGCCGCTATCCTTGCCGACGAGGCTCAGACGATTGCGCGGCTCAAGGCCGACGCGGCGCTGAGTGAGGCTGACCGCGCCGCCATCGGGCAGCGGGCGCTCAACCTGGTGGAAAAGGTGCGCGCGGCGCAGTCGAGCGGCATGCTCGAATCTTTCCTCGCCGAATATTCGCTGTCGACCGACGAGGGCATCGCGCTGATGTGCCTTGCCGAGGCGCTGCTGCGGGTGCCCGACAACCGCACCATCGACGACCTGATCGAGGACAAGATCGCCCCGTCGCGCTGGGCCGAGCATCTCGACCGCGCCAATTCGGCTTTGGTCAATGTCTCCACCCTGGCTCTCACCCTCACCGGCTCGGTGCTGCGCGAGGGCGGGGCAGGGATTGCCGGCACCATCAAGAATTTCGTGCAGCGCATCGGCGAGCCGGTGATCCGCTCCGCCGTGATGCAGGCGATGAAGATTTTGGGCAGCCAGTTCGTGCTCGGCCGCGACATCGAGGAAGCGACCCGCATCGCCCGCAAGGCGGAGAAGGACGGCTTCACCTATTCCTACGACATGCTGGGCGAAGCCGCCCGCACCGAGGCCGACGCCAAGCGCTATCGCGCCGCCTATGCCGAGGCGATCGCGGTGCTTGCCACCCGTTCCACGGCCGGTTCGGTGCGCGACAACCCGGGCGTTTCGGTGAAACTCTCGGCGCTGCATCCGCGCTATGAGTTCATGAAGCGCGAGCGGGTGATGGACGAGCTGGTGGAGCGCACGCTCGCCCTCGCCGTGATGGCGCGCGGCGCCAATATGGGCTTCAACATCGATGCCGAGGAGGCCGACCGGCTCGACCTCAGCCTCGATGTGATCGCAGCGGTGCTGGCCGACGAGCGGCTCGCCGGCTGGGACGGCTTCGGCATCGTGGTGCAGGCCTATGGCCAGCGCGCCAGCCACGTCATCGACTGGATCGAAGCGCTGGCCGAGCAGCTCGACCGCCGCATCATGGTGCGGCTGGTGAAGGGCGCCTATTGGGACAGCGAGATCAAGCGCGCCCAGGTGCTAGGGCTCGATGGCTTCCCGGTGTTCACCCGGAAACCGGCGACCGATGTCAGCTACATCGCCAATGCGAAGCGGCTGTTGTCGAAGACCGGGCGGATCTATCCGCAGTTCGCCACCCACAATGCCCATACCGTCGCGGCGGTGCTGGAGCTGGCGCAGCGGCTCGGGGTTGGCAACGACGCTTTCGAGTTCCAGCGCCTGCATGGCATGGGCGAGCGACTGCACGAAATCCTCCACGACGAGCACCACACCCGCACCCGCATCTATGCGCCGGTGGGGCGGCATGCGGATCTGCTCGCCTATCTGGTGCGCCGCCTGCTCGAGAACGGCGCCAACGGCTCGTTCGTCAACATGATCGCCGATCGCGACGTGCCCGCCGCCGCCGTGGTGCAGGATCCGTTCGAGGCGGTGGAAAGCGCCGTCGCCAAGGTGCGCGCGCCCGCCGAGCTGTTCGCGCCACGGCGCCGCAACTCGCGTGGCGCCGATCTCACCGATCCCCTGGCCGTGCAGTATCTGCTCGCCGATCGCGATCGGTTCCGGCCGAGCGAAAAGCGCTGGCATGCGGTGCCGGCTTCGCTGGTCGCCGGCAGCCAGGGCGAACAGTTCGCCATCGCCAGCCCCGCCACCGGCGAGCCGGTGGGCGATGCCATCGGGGCCGGGCCGGAGACCCTGGAGCTGGCCATCACCACCGCACGGGACGCGGCGCCCGGCTGGGCGGTGCGGCCGGTGGCCGAGCGCGCCCTGCTGCTCCGGCAGGTCGCCGATCTCTACGAGGATAATGCCGCCGAGTTCTTCGCGCTGTGTGCTCGCGAGGCGGGCAAGACCCTCAACGATGCGGTGAGCGAAGTGCGCGAAGCCGTGGATTTCCTGCGCTATTACGCTGCCGAGGCGGAAGCGAGCGAGCCGCGGCAGCCGCTCGGGGTGTTCACCTGCATCTCGCCGTGGAATTTCCCGCTCGCCATCTTTACCGGGCAGATCGCCGCGGCCCTGGTCGCCGGCAATACCGTCCTCGCCAAGCCCGCCGAAACCACCCCGCTGATCGCCGCGCTCGCCGTGCGGCTGATGGTGCAGGCCGGCATTCCCGAAGAGGTGGTGCAGCTGGTGCCGGGCTCCGGTCCGGTGGTGGGCTCGGTGCTGACCTCCGATCCGCGCATCGATGGGGTGTGCTTCACCGGCTCGCTCGCCACCGCCAAGGCGATCGACGTGAAAATGGCCGACCACCTCGCGGCCGGCGCGGCACTGATCGCCGAGACCGGCGGGCTCAACGCCATGATCGTCGATTCCACCGCTCTGCCCGAGCAGGCAGTGCGCGACATCCTCGCCTCGGCCTTCCAGTCGGCCGGGCAGCGCTGCTCGGCGCTGCGCATCCTCTATGTGCAGGAAGACGCGGCCGAGCGGACGCTCGAAATGCTCTATGGCGCGATGGATGAGCTGAAGCTCGGCGACCCCTGGGATCTCTCGGTCGATATCGGCCCGGTGATCGACAAGAAGGCCAAGGCGAAGATGGACGCCTATATCGCCGAGTTCGCCGCCCGTGACGCCGTGTTGCACCAACTCACCGCGCCGGAGCAGGGGACGTTCGTGCCCCCTACCGTGCTGAAAGTCTCGGGCATTGCCGAGATGAAGGAAGAAATCTTCGGGCCGGTGCTGCATGTCGCGACCTTCAAGGCCGAAGAGCTCGATGCGGTGGTCGCCGCCATCAATGCCTCTGGCTTCGGGCTGACCTTCGGGCTCCATACCCGCATCGACGGACGGGTCGAGGAACTCTCCGACCGGGTCCGCGCCGGCAATATCTATGTCAACCGCAACCAGATCGGCGCGGTGGTCGGCTCGCAGCCGTTCGGCGGCGAAGGCCTCAGCGGCACCGGCCCGAAAGCGGGCGGGCCGAATTACCTGAAGCGCTTCTGGCGCCCGGCCGAAGCGTTCGAGCCCTCCACCGGCGTCAACCCGCTCTCCGGCCTTTCCATCGGCTTTGCCATTGCGGCGGTCGACCAGGTGAAGATCGGCATCGAGCGGGTAGGGATCGAGCCGGCGCAGGAACTGCTGCCGGGCCCCACGGGCGAATCCAACACGCTCTACACCTGGCCGCGCGGCGTGGTGCTCTGCCTCGGCCCCGATACGCAGAGCGCCCTGCAGCAGGCGACCCTCGCGCTCGAGCAAGGCAATGGCGTGCTGGTCGTTGCCCCCGGCGCCACCAAGATCGCCGAGGCGCTGGGCGCCAATGGCGAGCCGATCGGCGGGCTGGACAAGAAGCTGTCGCCTGCGGCGATCGAGGCCGGCCTGAATGTCGACGCCATCATGCATTTCGGCACCGACGCGGACCTCAGGCCATGGCGGCAGGCGCTCAGCCGGCGCGAGGGGATGATCATTCCGCTGGTGACGCGGCCGGGCGATGCGGAGCGGCTGATCACCGAGCGGCATGTGTGCATCGACACGACGGCGAGCGGCGGTAATGCGGAGTTGCTGGCTGGGCAGTGAGGCGCGTGGGGCCCACCCCCACCCAGCTTCGCTACCCCCCCACAAGGGGGAGGGAGACGAAAGAGCCGAAGCTAACAGTCGGGTTTCCCTCCCCTTGATGGGGAGGGCAGCGGAGCTTGCCCGCGTAGCGGGCCTAGCGCAGCTGGGTGGGGTGGGGCCACGCTAAATCGCCCGCCCGTCCTGCGCAAATACATGGTAGCGCGCCGGATCGACATAGGCCGTAAGCATCGAGCCCAGTTCCAGCGGCCGCTGGCCATCGACCGCGATGGTCAGCGCCTGGCCGTCCGCCGTCGTGGTGTAGACCATGGTCTGGCCGCCCAGTTGCTCGACCAGGTCGACCTTCACCTTGGCCAGCTCGACGCCCGAGCCTTCGTTGATGCCGATATGCTCGGGGCGCACCCCGAAGGTCACCGCGTCGCCGGCGCCGACCTGGCGGTTCACCACGATCTGGCTGCCGCCGGCCCTGAGCTTGGCCCCCGCGCCATCGGCGCTTTCCACCTTGGCATCGAGGAAGTTCATCTTGGGCGAGCCGATGAAGCCGGCGACGAAGCGGTTGCGCGGGTGGTTGTAGAGTTCGAGCGGCGCGCCGACCTGCTCGATGATGCCGGCCTGCAGCACGACGATCTTGTCGGCCATGGTCATGGCTTCGACCTGGTCGTGCGTGACGTAGATCATGGTGTTGCCGAGGTCGTTGTGGAGCTTGGCGATTTCCACCCGCATCTGCACGCGCAACTCGGCATCGAGATTGCTGAGCGGCTCGTCGAACAGGAAGATCCTGGGCTCGCGGACGATCGCCCGGCCGATGGCGACGCGCTGGCGCTGGCCGCCCGAGAGCTGCTTGGGCTTGCGCTTCAATAAGGGCTCGATCCGCAGGATGTCCGCGGCCTTGCGCACCCGCTGCTCGATCTCCGGCTTGGGCACCCGGGCCGTCTCCAGCCCGAAGGCGAGGTTCTGGTAGACGTTCATGTGCGGGTAGAGCGCGTAGCTCTGGAACACCATGGCGATGCCGCGCTTGGCCGCCGGCACCTCGTTCATCCGATCGCCGTCGATCAACAGGCTGCCGCCGGAGATCGGCTCGAGCCCGGCGATCATCCGGAGCAGAGTGGATTTGCCGCAACCCGAGGGGCCGACGAACACCGTGAACTCACCGGGGTCGATATTGAGGTCGATGCCGTGGATCACCTCCACATCGCCATAGCGCTTCTCGACCTGCTGCAGCACAACGCTGGTGGACATCAGACTGCCTCCCCTTGATGTCGGTGCGAGCTGACCCCCACCCCTGTCCCCTCCCCGCAGGGGGGAGGGAGACGCTTACTCTGACGTTGGTGTTTTGGTCTCCCTCCCCCTTGCGGGGAGGGGACAGGGGTGGGGGTCCACAGCCACCGGGTCGAGCGTGTGGTCATCGAAACCCCTCCGGCAGCCAGCTGCGATACTTTGGATGGCCCGACGTCACGGGGAAACTGACCTCTTCGTGCGTTTCGGACGAATGGTAGAACGCGGTGACGATCTCCAGCGCCCGGCGGGAATCCTTCGAGGTCACCGGCATCGGCCCCCGCCCTTCGAGCGCATCCCAGAAGCGACGCATCTGGGTCTCAAAGCGCGACGGCACATCCTGCCAGTCGGCCAAGAGCGCGTCGATCTTCGCCTTGGTCTCGTCGTTGCGCGGCAGGATCTTCCAGGGAAGCTTGCCGGGGTTGTAGGCCTCGTGGTCGCTCTCGAAGGTGACGTGCTCGAAGGCCAGCCGGATGCGGCTGATTTCATCGGCCGAGCCGAGCGTCGCGGTGAAGCTGGCGAGTGCGCCACTCTCCATTTCCAGCGAGGCCGAGATGCAATCCTCCACCTCGATGGCGTTGACCCGTGTCGCCACCCGCCCGAACAGGCTTTTCGGCTCGCCCATCAGGTAGGTGAAGATATCGTGCGGGTGGATGGCGTGGGTCATCAGCACGCCGCCGAGTTCGGTCTTCCATTTGCCGCGCCAGGGCACGGTGTAATAATCCGGCCCACGGCGCCACAGCGTTTCGACGGTGCCGATGTAGGGCTTGCCGGCGATGCCCGCCTCGATGATGCGTTTGACCTGCTCGATGCCGTTGCCGTAGCGATACTGGAACACCGGCATCAGCTTGCCGCGGCTCACCTTCTCGAGCGCGATGATCTCGTCGACCTCGGCGAGCGAACCGACCAGCGGTTTCTCGCAGATCACGTGCTTGCCGGCCTTCAGCGCCGCCGTCACCATCGGGTAATGCACCATGGGCGGGGTGCAGACGTCGATGATGTCGAGATCGTCCATGGCCAAGAGGTCGTCGAAGTTCTCGACCCGCCGCTCGATGCCGAACTCGTCGGCCAGTGCGTTGCGCCTCGTCGGGTCGAGATCGCAGATGGCGATGACCTTGAAGCGATCCTTGTTGGTCTCGTAGCCCTCGACGATGTGGCTCTTGCCGATGCCGCCACCGACCACGGCGACTGTGTAAACCCTGCTCATTGCTGCCAAACCGTCCCGACTTCAGCCAGTTTCTGCGCCGTCAGCGCCAGTTCCATCGCCTTGAAGGCGCGCACCTGCGGCATTGCCGTCTCGGTGCGGTTGAGCACGTCCGATATCAGCTGCCGCCCGTAGGGCAGGTCCTGCCCCGAGCAGTCGATATGCTGGGTGCCGTGCTTGTCGACGAGGAACAGGTGATCGGTGCCCGGCCGGCCGGCGATGTCGATGTATTTGCGGAGCTCGATATAGCCCTCGGTGCCCAAGATGGTGAGCCGCCCGTCGCCCCAGGTCGGCAGCCCCGCCGGGGTGAACCAGTCGACCCGCACATAGCCCGTGGTGGTGGGGGTGCGCAGATGCATGTCGCCGACATCCTGCAGCCCCGGCCTGTTGGGGTTGCCGCGGTTGTTCACCGAGGCCGACACCACTTCGGCATCGGTGTCGGTGCCGGAAAAGAACAGGAACTGCTCGCACTGGTGGCTGCCGATATCGCAGAGGATGCCGCCATAAAGCTGCCGATCGAAGAACCATTCCGGCCGCTGATTGTTGCGGATGGCATGCGGCCCGAGGCCGACAGTGTTGATCACCTGGCCGATGGCGCCGGCCTTGACCAGCTCGCCCGCCTTCACGGTGGAGCGGGTCTCGAAATGCTCCGAATAGCAGACCGAGTAGATCCGCCCGGTCTCGGCCTGCGCCCGCTTGATCTCGGCGAGCTGCTCGAGGCTGGTCATCCCCGGCTTGTCGCTCATCACATCCTTGCCGTGCCGCATGGCGGCAATCGAGATGGCGGCGCGCTCGGAGAGGATGGCGGCGGTCATCACCAGGGCGATCGTGGGGTCTTCGAGGATGGCGCGCTGGTCGGCAACGCGTTTCGCCTGCGGGTACTTGGCACTGAACTCGGCTGCGAGATCGTCCTCGGGCGAATGGAAGGCGACCAGCTCGGCCCCCTCGCGCAGCAGGCAGTTCACCTGGCCGTAGATATGGGAATGGTTGAGGCCGATGGCCGCGAATTTGATGGGCATGGTCAGTCCTAGAATCCTATGGCCGCGGATGCTGCGGTTCCGTCGTCTCCCTCCCCCTTGTGGGGAGGGATCAAGGGTGGGGGTAGGGCCGCAAGCACGGCAGCCAGATGGGTGGCAACGCCTTCGAGGTTGTCGCGGACCTCGAGGTTCGAATAGCGCGCGACGCGATAGCCTTGATCGCGGATCAGCTCGGAGCGCCGATTGTCATAGGCAATGGCTTCGGGGTTGAAGTGGGTTTCTCCGTCGACCTCGATCACCAGCTTCGGATGGTGGCAGGCAAAGTCGACATAGTACGGACCCAGTTGTACCTGGCGGCGGAAGTGGTAGCCCTGCTCCTTCAGCGAGCGCAGGTAATTCCAGAGCCTGGCTTCGGCCGGCGGCATGCGTTTGCGGAGCTCCCTCGAGCGCTTGATGCTCATGGCCACCCCCACCCAGCTGCGCTACGGGCCGCAGGCCCTAGCTGCGCTACCCTCCCCACAAGGGGGAGGGAGACGAAAGAACCGAAGCGGGCAGTCTGGTCTCCCTCCCCCTTGTGGGGAGGGATTAAGGGTGGGGGGAGCCGCAGGCACAAGACCCTCACCGCTTCATCCCCGTCGTCGCAATGCCCTCGATCAGCAACCGCTGGAAGAACAGGAAGAACAGGAAGATCGGCACGAGGCTGAGTACGCTCATCGCAAACAAGCCGCCAAAGTCGCTTTCGCCGGTCGAGTCGGTGAAGGTTCGGAGCCCCAGCATCACGGTGTATTGCTTCATCTCGTTGAGGTAGATCAGCGGGGCGAAGAAATCGTCCCAGGTCCAGATGAAGGTGAAGATGGCGGCGGTCGCCAGCACCGGGGTGGAGAGCGGCAGCATCACCTTCCAGTAGATGCGCCAGGCCGAGCAGCCGTCCATCATGGCGGCTTCGTCGAGCTCGCGCGGGATGCCGCGGAAGAACTGCACCATCAGGAAGACGAAGAACGCATCGACGGCGAGGAATTTCGGCGCCACCAGCGGCAGGATGGTGTTGACCCAGCCCAGCTCGCGGAACAGCACATATTGCGGGATCAGCGTCACCTGGCCGGGCAGCATCAGCGTCATCAGCATCATGGCGAACCAGAAGTTCCGCCCCTTGAAGCGCAGCCGCGCGAAGGCGAAGGCCGCCATCGAGCAGGCGATCAGGTTGCCGACCACCGAGGTGATCGAGATCACCAGCGAGTTCCAGAAGAAGGTGCCGAAGCTGATGCGCAGGCCATTCCAGCCGCGGAAATAGCTGTCGAGGCTCCAGGAGCTGGGGATCAGCGTGCCCGAGAAGATCTCGTTCTCCGGCCGGAACGAAGCCGAGAGCATCCAGAGCAGGGGATAGAGCATCAGGATCGAGGCGCCGATCAGCGCCACGTGAGCGAGCACGCTGAGGATGCGCTTGCGCCAGAGCTTTGCCGGCGAAGCTTCGGTGACGACGGTCAGGCGCGGGGCCGGGGCGGTGACGGTCATCGGGCGGCTCCCTCGGCAGACAGCGACACGGGTGCCTCAATCATCATAGTGCACCCAGTATTTGCTGGTGAGGAACGAGAAGGCGGTGAAGCAGGCGACCAGCAGCAGCAGGAACCAGGCCAGCGCCGAGGCGTAGCCCATGCGGAAGAAGCCGAACGCCTCCTGGTAGAGATAGAGCGTGTAGAACAGCGTCGAGTTGATCGGATTGCCGGTGCCGGCCGAGATGATGAAGGCCGGGGTGAAGCTCTTGAACGCCTCGATGGTCTGGATAATGGCGTTGAAGAACACCACCGGGGTCAAGAGCGGCAGGGTGATCTTCCAGAACTGGCGCCAGCGGCTGGCGCCATCGAGGCTGGCGGCCTCGTACATATCCTGCGGGATCTGTCGCAGGCCGGCGAGGAAGATGATCATCGGCGAGCCGAACTGCCAGATCGACAGCACGATCAGCGTCCACAGCGAATAGCGGGGGTTGGAAATCCAGCTTGGGCCCTGGATGCCGAACACCGAGAGGAAATCGTTGACCAGCCCGTCGCCGGCAAACAGCTGGCGCCACAGGATGGCGATCGCCACCGAGGCGCCGAGCAGGCTCGGCAGGTAGAACAGGGCGCGGTAGAGCGGCAGGCCGCGCATGCCGCGGTTGAGCAGCAGCGCCACGCCGAGCGCGAAGGCGAGCTTCAGCGGCACCGAGAAGAGCACGAAGGTCAGCGTCACCTGCATCGAGGCGATGAATTTCGGATCCGCGGTGAACATGCGGACATAGTTGGCGGTGCCCACCCATTCGGGTGGCGTCAACAGGTCGAAATCGGTGAAGCTCAGGTAGAACGAGGTGATGATCGGCCCGATGGTCAGGCCGAGAAAGCCGATCAGCCAGGGGATCAGGAAGAGGTAGCCGGGGGCGTGGTTCTGCCACACCCTCGACCACCACGATTGGTACACCGCACCCCCCGGATGGGGGACTGAGGCCTCCACGGCGGGCGCGGTCATGACGTCAGGCCGCGCGGTTCAGGATGTCGGTCGCGCCCTTGACGAGCTCGGGACCGGCCTGTTCCGGGGACTTGGCGCCGAAGCCCACTTCCTGCCCGAGCGTGCGGAACAGCGAAGCGTCGATCTCGCCGGCGGCCGCCGGCGGGGACGGGGGCAGGGCGCCGAGCAGTGGCCCGAGATTGGCGACGAAGTTCAGCGCGATCTGGCTCTGTTCGTCGAGGGTCGGGGCGAGCGCCTCGCGCACGGCCTTCGAGCACGGAATGCCGCGTTCGACGCCAAGCACCTTGCTCGCGTCCTGGTCGTTGACGAAGAAGCTGAGGAACTTGGCCGCGGCTTCCTTCTGCGCCGACGTGCCGCCGATCGAGAAGAACATCGAGGGCTTGCGATAGTGACCGCCAGGCGCATCGGTGGCGATGCGCGGGAAGTTGGCGATGGTGATCTTGTCCTTGTTGATCGCCTGGAACGCCACCAACTGGTTGGAGTTGGAGGGGATCACCGCGGCCTTGCCCAGCGTAATCATGGTGGTCTCGAGCGGGCCGGTATCGAGGGCCTGGTCGTCGGGGGTGACGCAGACGCCGGCGGCGCGCAGGTCCGCCCAGAGCTTGTACCACTCGGTGGCGTCGGCCTCGTCGAAGGCCACCTTGCCGTCAGCGGTGTAGAGCGCCTTGCCGCGCTGGCGCAGCCAGTTCTCGTACATCGGCTCGGACACCGAACCATCGGCGATCACTGCCTTGCCGACGCCCTTGGACTTGAAGGCCTCGCCGATCGTGGTGAGGTCGGCATAGGTAGTGTTGGGGCCGGGCAGTTCGACGCCGGCCTTCTCGAAATCGACGGTGTTGACCATCAGCGCCACCGAGTTGGCGCCCAGGCTAATGCCGTAGAGCTTGCCGTCGACCTTGCCGCCATCGAGCTGATCCTGGTCGAAATCGGCGAGGTTCAGCGCGCCGCCGACGAACTCGTCGAGCGGGGCGATGGCGTTCCGCTTGGCGTACTCGACGATGTAGCGGTAATCCATCTGGATCACGTCGGGGGCATTGCCGCCGGCGGTCTGGGTGGCGAGCTTGGGCCAGTAGTCGTTCCAGGCGAGGAACTCGCCTTCGATCGCCGGGCCACCGGCCTTGGCGTAGAGATCGGTCACCCCGTAGGTGCGATCGGCGCGGGCCTGGCTGCCCCAGAAGATCAGGCGCAGGGCTTCCTGCGCAAAGGCCGGCGAGATGCCGGCCGCGGCGGCAAGCGCCGTCGTGCCGAGCAGAAACTGACGGCGGTCTAGCTTCATGGTCATGAATTCCTCCCGTTAGGTCTTCCAGGGCAGCGGCGCTGTCCCCGAACTGTCTGGCGCTCTTGGTGGCGCTAAATAACTAACTGGTTACAACCATGGGCCGGGACGTGCGGCCTGTCAAGCAGGTGCAGTTTGGCACCGAACGACAGGCAGAATCGCGTCGCCAGGCGTCGATGCCAGGGGAATCGGAATCGATGGCGACGGCCGGCGTTGGGCTCAGCGGCGGGTGCGGAGGTAATCGACGACCATCTGCACGGCCTGCGCTTCACGGTCCTGGATCAGCGCGAACTGGCTGAGGTCCTTGCCGAAAACCACCGACAGGGTCTGCATGTTGGAGACGTAGAAATAGCAGAGCGAAATGATCGAGATGTAGAGCTGCATCGGGTCGACGTCAGTGCGGAACGTGCCCTCCGCATGACCGCGTTTCACGATCTCCTGCAACTCGCCGACAATGGGCGAGCGGATCTCGTCGAGATCCTTGATCTGCTTGACGAATTTGGCGTTCTGCAAGTTTTCCACAGACAGCAGTCGCGGGAACCACGGGTTGGCGAGGAAGTGCCGAAATGTAAACCGGATGATCCGGTCGACTGCTTCGACCGGATCGTACTGGCTGATGCGCAACTCGCGTTCGCCGCGGCGGATTTCCTGGTAGGCGTCGAGCAGAACCGCCTGATACAGAGCCTCTTTATTCCCGAAATAGTGATAGAGTAGGCGCTTGTTGGCCTTGGCCCGATCGGCGATGGCGTCGACGCGGGCGCCGTTGAAGCCCTCTTCGCAGAACTCGTCGCGCGCCGCCTTGAGGATCGAGGCCTTGGTCTTTTCGGCATCGCGCGGGCGCACCGGCGCCGGCTTCGTCGGTGCGGTCTTGGCGGCGTGCCGCCGAACCTTCACCGCTGCCACCTCGCTCGCCATCGCTCCAACTCCCCGCGCCGTTGCGGCTCTGCTGTCCTTGTAACAGGACGGTTCAGCAGCCGGGCTCGCAGCACACGAAAATCGTTCTTTCGTTCAGGCTTCGACGGCCACTCTTGACGCTATATCCTAGCGGCGTGTATCCAAGTAACCAAGTAGTTACAAACGCAGCGCGTGCTGCAGGCAAGGGAGCGAGGGAATGGCCGAGCGTCGGCTGGGACTGATCATGCACGGCGTGACGGGCCGTATGGGCTACAACCAGCATCTGGTGCGCTCGATCCTCGCCATTCGCGAGCAGGGCGGGGTGGTGCTGTCGAACGGCGATCGGCTGGTGGTCGACCCTATCATCGTCGGGCGCGACCGCGATAAGATCCAGCGGTTGGCCGAAAAGCACGGCATCAAGCGCTGGTCGACCGATCTAGACGCGGCGCTGGCCAACTCGGAAGACGAAGTGTTCTTCGACGCCGGCACGACGCAGATGCGGGCGGAGCTGTTGAGCCGGGCGATCGATGCGGGCAAGCACGTCTATTGCGAGAAGCCGGTCTCCGACGACCTCGAATCCGCCATCGCCCTGGCCAAGAAAGCCAAGGCCTCGGGGGTGAAGCACGGCGTGGTGCAGGACAAGCTGTTCCTGCCCGGGCTGCTGAAGCTCAAGATGCTCCGGGACGCCGGGTTCTTCGGCCGCATCCTGTCGGTGCGCGGCGAGTTCGGCTACTGGGTGTTCGAGGGCGATTGGGGCCAGCCGGCGCAGCGCCCGAGCTGGAACTATCGCAAGGCCGATGGCGGCGGCATCATCCTCGATATGCTGTGCCACTGGCGCTATGTGCTCGACAACCTGTTCGGCGAAGTGGAAGCGGTGAGCTGCCTTGGGGCGACGCATATCCCGACCCGCGTCGACGAGAAGGGCAACACCTACACCGCCGATGCGGACGATGCCGCCTACGCGACGTTCCAGCTGGCCGGCGGGGTCGTCGCCCATATCAATTCGAGCTGGGACGTGCGGGTGCGCCGCGACGATCTCGTCACCTTCCAGGTCGACGGCACGCACGGCTCGGCGGTGGCGGGGCTGCACAAGTGCTTCAGCCAGCATCGGGTCAATACGCCCAAGCCGGTGTGGAACCCCGACCAGCCGCAGACCATCGACTTCTTCCAGAACTGGGAAGAGGTGCCGGATAACTGGCCGGCACAGAACGGCTTCAAGGCGCAGTGGGAAATGTTCCTCAAGCACGTCGCCGAGGATGCCCCCTGGCCCTATGGTCTCGAAGCCGGCGCGAAGGGCGTGCAGCTCGCCATGCTCGGGCTGCAGAGCTGGAAAGAACGGCGCTGGCTGGACGTGCCGGCGCTGGGGATTTGACGATGCTGACTGAGAGAGACTCCCCCCTCCCATCCTCCCCCACAAGGGGGGAGGTGCCTGCCGGTGCATTAGGGACAATCGTGCTCGAGCCTCGACTCTTCACCTCCCCCCTTGTGGGGGAGGCCGGGAGGGGGGTGGCCCCACGCTCGGAGGTCAACCATGCCTGAACTGCTCCTCCCCAACCCCGATCGCAGCCTCACCACCTACCGCCTCAGCGGCACGCCGATCCCGTTCGAAAAGCATGCCGCGACTGACTTCCCGCGCATTGCCTATGCCGCGGCGCACGTCGTCGCCGATCCGCTGGCGTCGAACGATCCGTGGCTGACGCCGGCGATCGACTGGGACACCACGCTGAAATTCCGCCATCGCCTGTGGGATCTTGGACTCGGCGTCGCCGAAGCCATGGATACGGCGCAGCGCGGCATGGGGCTCACCTGGGCCGATGCGCAGCAGCTGATCCGCCGAGCCCAGGCCGAGGCCCGCGGCCGGTCGGATGCGCTGATCGCTTATGGCGCCGGCACCGATCATCTGGCACCCGGGCCCGAGGTCAGCATCGACGACGTGATCCGCGCCTATGAGGAGCAGGTCGGGTTCGTTGAAGGCGAGGGCGGCCGGATCATCCTGATGGCATCGCGGGCGCTGGTCGTCGCGGCGAAATCACCCGACGACTATGCGCGGGTCTATGGCCGCATCCTCAGCCAGGTGAAACAGCCGGTGATCCTCCACTGGCTGGGCGAAATGTTCGACCCGGCGCTCGAGGGGTATTGGGGCAAGGCCGACCACAACGCGGCGATGGATGTCTGCCTCGATGTCATCGCGGCCCATGCCGACAAGGTCGACGGCATCAAGATCTCGCTCTTGAGCAAAGAGAAAGAGATCGCCATGCGCCGCCGGCTGCCGGCGGGCGTGCGGATGTATACCGGCGATGATTTCAACTATGCCGAACTGATCGCGGGCGACGAAGCGGGCCATTCCGATGCGCTGCTCGGCATCTTCGACGCCATCGCTCCGGCGGCGTCTGCGGCGCTGGCGGCACTGGGGCGCGGCAGCGACAACGAGTTCTTCGAGCTGCTCGAACCTACCGTGCCGCTCAGCCGGCACATCTTCGCGGCGCCCACCCGCTTCTACAAGACCGGCGTGGTGTTCCTCGCCTATCTCAACGGGCTGCAGGAGCATTTTGCGATGATCGGCGGCCAGCAGTCGACGCGCTCGCTGCAGCATCTGAGCGAGTTGTTCCGGCTGGCCGACAAGGCCCGCGTACTGGCCGACCCAACGCTGGCGGTGGAACGGATGAAGCGGGTGCTGGCTGTGCATGGGGTGGCTTGAGGTGTCGGTGTCTGTGGCCCACCCCTCATCCGCCCTTCGGGCACCTTCTCCCATCATGGGAGAAGGCCTGACTGCGATGTTGGTGGAGGACCCTTCTCCCTCGATGGTCAGCGGGCGAGGCGTAGCCTCGCCGCGAGGTGCCCGAATGGCGGATGAGGGTGGGGCAGCACGCACATGACTCAACAACTGTCGATGAACCTCGCGACCCTGCGCAACGGCTCGACCTTCGCGCAGATGATCGACGATTGCCTCCGCCACGGCGTCACCGCCATCTCGCCGTGGCGCGACCAGGTGGCGGCCGTCGGGCTCGCTGAAGCCGCCAGCATCGTGAAGGCCAATGGCCTCCGCGTCACCGGGCTCTGCCGTGGCGGCATGTTCCCGGCGGAAACGGCGGAGGGACGGCAGGCCAATATCGACGACAATCTTCGCGCCATCGATGAAGCGGCAGCGCTGGGGGCCGACTGCCTGGTGCTGGTGGTTGGCGGGCTGCCCGGCTCGTCGCGCGACCTGCCGGGGGCCCGTCAGATGGTGACCGATGGGATCGGCGCGATCCTGCCGCATGCTCGGGCATCCGGCGTGCCGCTCGCCATCGAGCCGCTGCACCCGATGTACGCGGCCGACCGGGCCTGCGTGAACACCATCGACCAGGCGCTCGATATTGCGGCGCAGCTGGGCGCTGGCGTTGGCGTCGCCATCGACGTCTACCACGTGTGGTGGGACCCCAACCTTGCCGCGGCCATCGCCCGGGCGGGGCGCGAGGGCCGCGTCTATGCGCATCACATCTGCGACTGGCTGGTGCCCACCACCGACATGCTGCTCGATCGCGGCATGATGGGTGACGGGGTCATCGACCTGCCGGCGATCCGCAAGATGATCGAAGCGGCCGGGTATCATGGCCCGCAGGAAGTCGAGATCTTTTCCCGCGACAACTGGTGGAAGCGGCCGGGGGATGAGGTGGTGCAGGTGTGCGTGGAGCGGCTCAGGACGGTGTGCTGAGGCGACCTAGACGGCACTTGCTGTCCCCGACGGAGCGTCAGCGGGAAGCATCCAGCTGTCGGCCGGCGTCTCGGGATTGGCGGCGCGCCGCGCGATCTGCATTTGGGTCACTCGGATAACGATCCAGATCAGCAACAGCGTTGGCAAGAGCCAAAGCAACGACATGACGGCGCCGACGGCCGAGGTGATTGCGAGGATTTCGAGGTTGTCGGTGTTGAAGGAGCGGCCGACGGCCTTGTCGAGGATGCCGATGGTTATCCAAAGGATCCACCAGATGTTGAGAATGAGCGGCGCGCGCTTCTTCTGCGGCCAGGCGCTTCGCCACCAGATCTCCCGCATGCCCTGGAACGGTTTCCAGAAGTTGGCGAACGGCACGAAGTACCAGCCCACCGTCCACCCCGGCGACATCCTCTGCGGTAGCGCCGACAGCGCCTTGGCGTTGCGCGCGGCCTGGTAGGTCCAGACGCAGAAGCTGACGACGATCAGCACGAACAGGCCAATCGACGTCCACAACACGATGCTGGAGATGTTGTCCATCGACGTGGCAATCGCCATGATGTCCTCGTCGGCAGCAAAATCGTTGGCGACGAGTCGCTTGTAGAACAGGTAATTGCTCCAAAGCGACCAGGCGTTGGCCAGCTGTGTCAGACCCCAGGCGACCAACACACCAACCACGATATTCTTCAGAACTGTCAGATCACGAAACAAAGCTGCCCCCACAGGCTTAGGGGCAGCAACATGAAGTATCGGCGAAGTTCCGTCCACTGGAGTTGGCAACGATTTCCGTTTGAACCGCAGCCGCATGGACCCTGCCGGCCTCTCGGCTGCCTCCCCCCAAAGCAGCTCTTGCACCTCGCGTCTCACTCGCTAATCTCCCGGCAAAAATCCGAGGAGACTCCATGCATATCCTGATCATCGGGGCGGCCGGCATGATCGGCCGCAAGCTCACTTCTGCGCTGCTCAAGGCCGGGCAGGTGGGGGGCAAGGCCATCAGCAGGTTCACGCTCACCGATGTGGTCGAGCCGAGCAAGATCGCCTTCAACGGCGAGGTGACCACGGTCGTCTCCGATGTGTCGCTGCCGGGCGAAGCGAGCAAGCTGATCGCCTCGCGGCCCGACCTGATCTTCCACCTCGCAGCGATCGTTTCGGGCGAGGCGGAGGCCGATTTCGACAAGGGCTATCGCATCAACATGGATGGGATGCGGTTTCTGCTCGAAGCGATCCGGCAGGAAGGCGTCAAGGCGCCATACCTGCCGCGGCTGGTGTTCACCTCGTCGATTGCGGTGTTCGGCGCGCCGTTCCCGGAAGCCATCGGTGACGAGTTCTTCAACACCCCGCTCACCAGCTACGGCACGCAGAAGGCGATCTGCGAGCTCCTGCTCAACGATTACTCCCGCAAGGGCTTTGTCGACGGCGTCGGTATCCGGCTCCCCACCATCACCATCCGTCCGGGCAAGCCCAATGCGGCGGCCTCGGGGTTCTTCTCCAACATCCTGCGCGAGCCGCTGGTCGGACAGGAAGCGGTGCTGCCGGTATCGAAGGACGTGCGCCACTGGTTCGCATCCCCCCGCGCCGCGATCGGCTTCCTGACCCACGCGGCCGAGCTCGATACTTCCAAGCTCGGCTGGCGTCGCACCCTCTCGGTGCCGGGGCTCTCGACCACGGTGGGCGAGGAGATCGAGGCGTTGCGCCGCGTCGCCGGCGACAAGGCGGTGAGCCTGATCAAGGACGTGCCGGACCCCAAGATCATCTCGATGGTCGCCGGCTGGCCGCGCAACTTCGACGCCAAACGCGCCATCTCGCTGGGCTTCAAGGCCGAACAGAGCTTTGACGAGATCATTCGCATCCATATCGAGGACGAGCTGGGCGGCAAGATCGGGGGCTGATAAGGCGGCGATTGTGGCCACCCCCACCCAGCTTCGCTACGGCTCCGCCTAGCTGCGCTACCCTCCCCACAAGGGGGAGGGAGACGATAGAACCGAAGCTACCAGTCAGGTCTCCCTCCCCTTGATGGGGAGGGTAGCGAAGCTTGCCCGCGTAGCGGGCTTAGCGCAGCTGGGTGGGGTGGGGCCGCCGGCGCGATGTCAGCCGGCAGTCGGCGGCTTCACCTTGCCGGCGGCGAGATAGGCGGCCTCGACCAGGGCGAAGGTCTTGAGATTGTCCTCGGCGCTGGTCGCGGCGGGGCGGCCGGCACGCACCGCTTCGAGCATGTGGCGGTTGGTGGCGAGCACGCTTTCCTGCGCCACGTGCCAGGGGCGGGCGGCCCAAGGCAGCACCGCCGGGTCCTCGTCGAGCACTTCCAGCTTGCCGTTGATGGTGACTTCCACCTGGTTGCCGATGCGCGAGACAATGGCGCCCTTGTCGCCTTCTACCTCGATCAGGGTTTCGGGAAAGCTGTCGGGCAGCCGGCGCGAGCCATAGGTGCATTCGACCACCGATACGGCGCCGGAGGTATGGCGCAGCAGCATGGTGGCGGTGTCCTCGCCCTTGGCGCTGGGATTACGGCGCTGCAGCTCGGCGGTGGAGTGTTCGACTTCGCCCAAGAGCACCCGCGCCACGTCGAGGACGTGGACGCCCAGGTCGATCAAGACGAAACGCTGCTGCTCGGCGAGGTAGGGCTGGCCGGCATAGATGTCGTAGCCGGTGCGGAAGCTGACCCGCGCCCAGGTCGGCGTGCCGATGGCGCCGGAACGGACGATTTCGGCGATGCGGCGCAAGGGCTTCTGGAAGCGGAAATTCTCATGCACGGCGAGGAAGGTATTCTGGGCCCGCGCCGCCGCCACCATCTCGCGCACTTCGCCAAGATCCTGGCCGAACGGCTTCTGGATGATGGTCGGCACCTCGTGGCTCAGCGCCAGCTTCACCAGCGGCAGGTGCGACTGCATCTGGGTGGCGATATCGACCAGGCCGAGCTGCTCGGCGCGGAACATCACTGCCGCATCGGTGTACCAGCGCGGCACGCCGAACCTTTCCGCGGCGGCCCGGGCGCGCTCGGGGTCGACATCGCAGACGGCGACGATGTCGACGCCTTCCGGCTTCAGGTCCTGCCAGGCATTGAGGTGGTTCTGGGCAAAGAAGCCGCAGCCGATCATTGCCAGCGCGATACGCTCAGCCATTGCCGCCTCCCGCGGTTACTTCCTGGGCAGCCACTTCTTGGGGATCTTGCAGACCATGGTGTAGGCCGGGTCGTAGACGTTGCCGACCTCGTAGCGCACCACCTGGCCCATCAGGTGGCTGGCTGCGGTCTTCGACAGCCCGTACTCGGTGCAGAGCCAGTTGAACATGTCGCCGGTGGCGTGCTGCAGCGCCTGGTCGAGCGGCCGGGCATTGCCGACCGAGAAGATCTCGTCGGCGTTCTCGCCGCGCGGCCAGACGAGTTTCCGGCCCTTCTCGACGGTGAGCCGCACTTCGACCTCGTAGCTGGTCTCGATGCCGGTGCCGACGATCTCGCCATCGCCCTGCACGGCGTGGCAATCGCCGAGGAAGAACAGCGCGCCGTCGACCGCCACCGGGAACCATACCGTCGCACCGGGGCCGAAGCCGCGATAATCCATGTTGCCGCCGTTCTCGGCGCTGGTGGCGGTGGAGAAGGCCTGGCCCATGGCGGGCGCAACGCCGAAGCAGCCGATCATCGGCTCGAGCGGCAGGACGAAGTGTTCGAGCCCCTTGACCGGCGGCTGCAACTGGGCGGTGCCGGCCCGCCGGTCGATCGACCAGTTGGCGGCTTCGCGCGAGGGCAGGTCGCGCACCGTTTCGGGGTCGACGACGTTGCCGGCCAGCGACGAGCGGGTCCAGCCGGTGGCGCGGTTGGGCGTCATGCGCACGATCTCGACCTTCAGCGCATCGCCGGGAACGGCGCCTTCGACATGGATCGGCCCGTTCATCGGGTTGGGGCCATGCTGGCGCTGCACCCCATCCTTGTCGAAGCCCCAGGCATCGATGGTCTCGGTGATCACGGTATCGCCCGAGGCGACAGTCAGGGCCGGGGGAAGCGTCCCCAGGACGTTGTGCCATTCGGTGGCAACGAAGCGATGCGTAGTCATGGGGTGGTTCCTCCTCGGCGGGATAGGGGTAACGGGCGCGGGAAGGCTTGTCACTCATCCATCAGCAGGATCGGGCCGTGCAGTGTGCGTCCCCTCGCCCCTCTGGGGAGAGGGTTAGGGTGAGGGGTAGCCAAGCACACCGGATGTGGTTGGACAGCACCGGATCCAGCGCGCTTGGCGCCCCTCACCCCCGGCCCTCTCCTCAGAGGGGCGAGGGGGCGACGTGGCTCCGCCAGTGCCACTCACAACCCCGCCAGCCACTCCGCATACTCGCCGTCGTGTCGTCCTTCGAAGTTCGCCATCCCCGGCTTGGTCAGCACACCCCGCCGGGGCGGGATGAAGGAGTGGATGCGGCGCTTGGGGTGTTCGCGCCAGTTGAGGTTGAAGGCGGCGTATTTCGGGAAGAACTCGAGCTCGTCGTAGGGCAGGTGGTCGTGGATCCACCAGGCGATCGCCTCCCACCGGCCGGTGGCTTGATAATACGGCAGCAGTGCGTGGACGATGATGCAGGCAGTGGCGCCGATACCGCCATTGGCATCGCGCCGATCCCAGATATGGCCGCCATAGTTGGTTTCGTTGCGCCCGCAATTGAGGTCGTGCTCATTGCCGAACTGGTTCACCGCGGGCGAGCGATAGGCCGAGCGGATCGAGATGCGGCCGAAGCGCTCCAGCAAGGGCTCGAGGCAGGCCTCGCAAAGTCGCTTGCCCGCCGCGATCGCGAGATCGGGGTCATCGGGGAGGTTGGGGATGCCGTAGAAGCTGGCGATCTCCGAATAGAGGAAATCCCGCATGAAGAAGTTCGGGCTGAGCCGGACCCGGCCCAGTTCCTCGAGGCCCTTCATGCTTTGCGGTTTGCGCATCTTGGCGATTCCTCGGGCTGTTCCGTAACATGGAGTGTGCGCTATCAATGGTTTGGCGGACCACCCGTTTCCGACAGGAGTACGAGAATGCTGAAGCAAATCGCCGCTGCGCTGTTCGCCCTGAGCCTCGCGGCAACACCCGCCCTGGCCGAAGCGGGCGCCGAGGTCGACGATGCCGTCAACACCGACCTGGGCGACCCGGCCCAGTATCATGCGGCGTTCGACGCCATTCACGAGGCCGTCGCCGCCGAGGATGCAGCGGGCGTGGCGGAGTGGGTGTCTTACCCGATTACCGTCAATGTCGGCGGCAAGGCGCTGACCATCGACGATGCGGCCCAGTTCGAGGCCGAGTATGCGGCGATCATCACCGGCGACATCAAGGACGCGATCCTCGCGCAGAGCTGGGAAACCCTGTTCGTCAATGCCGACGGCATCATGTACGGCAACGGCCAGGTGTGGCTCAACGGCATCTGCAAGGACGATGCCTGCGCCCAGTTCGATGTGAAGATCATCACCATCCAGTCAACCAGCGATATCACACCCAAGGCCAACTAGCCCGGCGGGCGAATCTTCTGCTCTAGTCTCCGGTGGGGAGCCCCTGGGCGAACCCGGGGGATACCATGCTGCTGCAGATCATCTTTTATGTCGCCATCACCGCCGAAGCGATGACCGCCGCGCTGGCGGCGGGGCGGCGCAACATGGATTGGTTCGGCGTCTGCGTGCTGGCCTGCGTCACCGCGCACGGCGGTGGTACGGCGCGCGACCTGGTGCTGGGGCACTATCCGCTGATCTGGGTGGAGAACCCGTACCTCTTGATCATCTGCTGCGTTGCGGCGTTCGTCACCATTGCGCTTGCCCGCTACATGGCGGCGCTGCGCTGGCCGTTCCTGCTGCTCGATGCGCTGGGGCTTGCCGCCTTCACCATCATCGGCTGCAACGTGGCGCTGGAAATGGGGCAGCAGCCGATCATCGTGGTGGTCGCGGGGATGATCACAGGCATTGCCGGTGGCATCCTGCGCGATGTGCTGTGCAACGAGGTGCCGCTGGTGTTCTCGTCGGAGCTTTACGCCACCGTCGCCATCATCTCGGGCACGCTCTACTATCTGGGGCGCTGGCTGGATGTGCCGCACGACCTCCTGGTGCTGGGCACCATCGCCATCGGCTTCGCGCTGCGTGTCGCGGCGATCGTGTGGAAGCTCGAAATGCCGAAATTCGTCTACGACAAGGAGCTTCGCTGATGGCTCGTCCGCAACGCATGCAGGTGTCGCGCAAGGCCGGCTTCAACCTGCAGGCCGCATCGCTGGCGCTGAACGGCTTGCCGGCCAGGCTGATCACCCGGCCGGGGCCATGGGGCAACCCCTTCAGCATCGACGACATGGCGACCCGCTATGGCCTCGATCGCGCCGCGGCGCAGGCCAAGGCGGTGGAACTTTGCGGGCATTGGCTCAAGGGGACGCTCGACCCGGCGCTGTCGCCGGGCGAACCGCCGACGCGGGCTGTCATCCGCGCGGAACTCAGCGGGCATAACCTCGCCTGCTGGTGCAAGGCGGGAACGCCCTGCCACGCAGACGTGTTGATCGAACTGGCGAACGGATAGGCTGATGGCGCGGATAAACTACCTCACGAGCATCGAGTTTGGCGCCGGCGCGCTGAGCACCCTGGCCGAGACGGTGGAGGAGTTCCGGCTCAACCGGCCGCTGCTGGTCGCCGATCGCGGCGTGCTGGCGGCGGGGCTGGTGGCCGAGGCGCTGGCGCACCTGCCAGCCGAAACCCCGGTGTTCCTCGATACGCCGCCCAACCCAACCGAAAGCGCCGTGATCGCGGCGCTGGAGCAGTATCGCGGCGAGGGCTGCGACGGCATCGTCGCCATCGGCGGCGGCTCGCCGATCGACCTTGCCAAGGGCGTGGCGCTGCTGGCGACGCACCCCGGCCCGCTCGAGCAATATGCGATGATCTATGGCGGGCTCGAGCGCATCGGCGCCAAAGTCGCGCCGCTGATCGCGGTGCCGACCACGGCGGGCACCGGCGCCGAAGTCGGCCGCGCGGCGCTCCTGACCCTCGATGATGGGCGCAAGCTCGGCTTCATCTCGCCACACCTGATCCCAAAGCGGGCGATCTGCGATCCGGCGCTCACCTATGGCTTGCCGGCCGGGCTCACCGCCGCCACCGGGCTCGATGCGTTGAGCCACTGCATCGAGACGCTGTGCTCGCCGCGGGTGAACCCGCCGGCCGAGGCGATTGCCCTCGATGGGGCGGGGCGGATCTGGAGGCATCTCGAAACCGCCTGCCGCGACGGGCGCAACGCCACGGCGCGTTCCGAAATGATGATGGGCGCGCTGATGGGCGGGCTGGCGTTCCAGAAGGGATTGGGCGCGGTGCATGCGCTTAGCCACGCGCTGGGCGGGCTCAAGGACGTGTCGCTGCACCACGGCACGCTCAACGCCATCCTGATGCCGCCGGTGCTGCGCTTCAACGGCCCTGAGATCGGCGAAAAGCTGGGGCGGCTCAAAGCCGCGATGGGCTTTCCGCCGGCCACCGACCTGGCGCGGGAGCTCGACGCGTTGAACCGCCGGCTGGGGATTCCCGAGGGCTTACGCGGGCTCGGCGTGCGTGAGGACCATTTCGACTGGGTGATCGAACGGGCGCTGGCCGACCACAGCCATGCCACGAACCCGCGGCTGGCAACGGCCGACGATTATCGGCAGTTGCTGGAAGCGGCGATGGATTGAGGGGGCTCGCGCCGAACTCTCGGTAATCCTCCCCCGCCACGCGGGGGAGGATCACTGAGAGGCCGGTGTCCAAGCCTCACTCCTCCGCAAACAGATCCGCGTGCTCTTCGGCGAGCTTGGGCAGCGACGGGGCCAGTTCGTTCAGGTGCAGTCGCATCATGCTCACCGCGCCGTCTTCGTCGTTGCGTTCGAGCGCGTCGACCACGGCAGTGTGCTGGGCGATCACCTGCGGACGGGGGGTGGCTTCGGGGAAGCCGAGGAAGCGGACGCGGTCGAGCTGGGCCTTCAGGCTGACGATGTGGCGCCAGGCATGCTCGACGCCGCCATGCGCGGCGATGGCGCAGTGGAAATCGTCGTCGAGCCGCATGAAGTCGATCAGCTTGCCGGCAAGCGCCACGCGCTGCTCGGCCACCAGTTCGCGCAGCTCCGCGATGCCCGATGGCTTGATCTTCTCGGCGGCCTTGCGGATCACCGCCAGTTCGATCGCCTCGCGGATGAAGCGGGAGTTCTGTACCTCGCGGATCGAGATCAGCTTGACGAAGGTGCCGCGCTGCGGCCGAACCTCGACGAGGCCCGCTTCCGCCAGCTTGATGAAGGCCTCGCGCACCGGCTGGCGCGACACGCCCATATAGCGCGCGAGTTCGGCTTCCGAGAGCAGGTGCCCCGGCCGCAGCTGCAGTTGCACGATGGCATTGCGGACCGTGTCATAGACCCGCTGGCTCATCGAAACCTGCCGCGTTCCGGCGATGACGGGCTGGTTTACCAGCTCCAGTTCAATGGTCATGTTGACTCCCCCAACGCTGCCATACTAGCACCGGTTGGCGCGGTTGGAAGCGCTAGAGCATTCGCCGGTTCAATGAAACGGCGAAATGTTCGAGGCCAGTAAGTTGTCGCGCTTCGCGGCGGAAAAGTCTCAGAGCTTTCCCTGCCAAGTGCTTGAGGAGACGCCAAATGAGGCAGACGTGGCGCTGGTTCGGTCCGGCGGACCTGGCAAGCATCGATGACATCGTGCAGGCAGGGGCGGCGGGCGTAGTGACCGCGCTGCACCACGTGCCCAACGGGGTGGTGTGGAGCACCGAGGAAATCGGCAAGCGCCAGCAGCAGATCAAGCTGCGCAAGGACGGTACCCCCTCCGGCATCGCCTGGGACGTGATCGAGAGCCTGCCGGTTTCCGAGGATATCAAGAAGCAGAAGGGCGACTGGCGCGCCCATATCGCCAACTACAAGCAGAGCCTCAGGCATGTCGCGGCCGCTGGCCTCAGGACGGTCTGCTACAACTTCATGCCGGTGCTCGACTGGACCCGCACCGACCTGCGCTACGAAGTGGCGCATGGCGGTACCTGCATGCGGTTCGACATCAACGATTTCGCGGTGTTCGAAATCCACATCCTCAAGCGATCAGGCGCGGCCGAGAGCTTTGCGCCCGAGGTGGTGGCCGAGGCGGCGCGGCGCTTTGCCGGGATGGACGACAAGGCGCAGCAGCAGCTGTCGCGCAATGTGACGATGGGACTGCCCGGCTCGACCGAGAGCATGACGCTCGACGACGTGCGGGCGCACCTCAATGAGTATTCCGGCATCTCGCCCGACCAGCTCAGGCAGCATTTCGTCGACTTCCTCTCCGAAGTGGTGCCGGTGGCCGAAGAGGTCGGGGTGCGGCTCTGCTGCCATCCGGACGATCCGCCGTTCCCGCTGCTCGGCCTGCCGCGCATCATGTCGACGGCGGCCGACTACCGGCACATTCTCGGCGCGGTGGACAGCCCCGCCAACGGCATGACCTTCTGCTCGGGTTCGCTCGGGGCGCGCCCCGACAACGACCTGCCGGAAATGATGCGCGAGTTCGGGCCGAAGGTGCACTTCCTGCACTTGAGGAACGTGCGCCGCGAGAGCGACGCCATCTCCGGTTCGTTCTACGAGGACGAGCATCTGGCTGGCAGCACCGATATGGTGCCGCTGATCGCCGCCATCCTTACCGAGGAAGCCCGCCGCCGGCGCGAAGGTCGCGAGGATGCCGAGATCCCGATGCGTCCCGACCATGGGCAGGATATTCTCGATGATCTGGGCCGCCGCGCCCAGCCGGGCTATCCGACCATCGGCCGGCTCAAGGGGCTGGCGGAACTGCGCGGCGTGATCACCGCGCTGTCGCACGCCGAGTTCGGGCTCAGGGCCTGATGGCGCCGATCCGTTTCGGGCTGATCGGTGGCGGCTGGCGCGCCGAGTTCTTCACCCGCATTGCGCGGGAGCTGCCGGAGCGGTTCCAACTGGTGGGCGTGGTGCAGCGCGATGCGGCCAAGGCCGCAGCGTTCGGCGCGGCCTGGGGCGCACCGGCCTTTGCCGGCTATGCCGAACTTGCAGCAGCCGAGCCGGATTTCGTGGTGCTGTCGGTCAAGCCCGAGGCGCACCTCCCGATCCTCACCGAGCTGCACCGGCTGGGCCTTGCGGTGCTGTGCGAGACGCCGGCGGCGCTCGACGTCGAAACCATGGTGGCGATCTGGCGGCTGGTGGAGCAGGGGCTCAGGCTGCACATCGCCGAGCAATACCTGTTCCAGCCGCTGCATGCGGCGCGGCTGCAGGTGATCGGCAATGGTGGGCTCGGCCGGGTCAGCTTCGCCCGCGTCTCGGCGGCGCATGGCTACCATGGCGTCAGCCTGATGCGGCGGTTCCTCGGCCTCGGTTTCGAGGACGCGGTGATCCGCGGCAAGCTGTTCGAATCCCGTGCGCTGGAAGGGCCGAACCGCTACAGTTGGCCCGAGAGCGAACGCTTCGTCGCAACGAAGCAGACGTTGGGCGAGTTCGATTTCGGCGACAAGCTCGGGCTGTTGGATTTCACCGATGTGCAATACCGCTCGCCGGTGCATTCGCATCGCGTGGTGATCCGCGGCGAGCGTGGCGAGATCGCCGACCTCGAGGCGCGGGTGATGCCGGTCTATGGCCAGCCGCTGACCCGAGCCTTCACCCGCACCGAATCCGGCCGCTATGGCAACCTGTTCGGTTATGCGCTCGAAGCCATGTCGTGCGGCGACGAGGTGGTGTGGACCATGCCGTACCCTAATGCCCGGCTGATGGACGACGAGATCGCCATCGCGGTGGCGATGGACAAGATGGGCGAGTTGGCGCGCGGGGACGGCAAGGGGCCGTACCCCTATGCCGAGGGCGCGCAGGACCAGTACCTGTCGCTGCTGATGCATCAGGCGGCGCGGACGGGTGAGACGGTGCGGAGCGTGCGGCAGCCCTGGGCGGGGTAAATTCGGTGCTGGCAGTCGGCGCCTTCGCTTCTCCCCTCAGGGGAGAAGGTGGCGCGCAGCGCCGGATGAGGGGTGAAGCGGCGCAACGCGCGCTCGCTGAGAAGCTGAACCCCTCACCCAAGCTCCGCTACGGACCTCACGGTCCTAGCTGCGCTACCCTCTCCCCTCAGGGGCGAGGGGACCCGACTGCGGGCTCGGCGCTTACCCCTCCGGCAGCGCCGTCTCGCTGCGGATGAACGCCGCGACTTTCCGCAGGTCCTGGCCCTCGCCGCCCTCGGTGTATTGCCGCGACTTCAGCGCCAGCTGAATCCTTCGCCCATCCGTCAGCGTCAGCCACAGCACGTCGTTGCGGGGCCGTTCCAGGCTGTCCTCGGCCACTTTGAGCCCCACCACCTCGTCGAAGCCGAACTCCAGCTCCACGTCCTTGCCGCGGTCGTGCTTCTGCTCGGAGCGGATACGGCGGGCTTTGGGGTCGAATGCAGTTATCGTGCTGGTGCTGTGCTGACGCAGATACAGCACGGCCGCCGCGACAAAGGGCAAGGCGATGCAGATGGCGGCGGAGACGAGGCGCAGGGTCGGATCGGTGATCTGCTGCTCGAGCATGAAGTAGAGCGCCGTCGACACCACCACGGCGCCGGCGAGCCACATGGCGCGGGGCGGCTGCTGGTGGGTGGCGTAGAGGGTCAGCGCACCGTTGTTGCGCCTCAGATCGATCATCTAGTCCTCGAGCAGATAGGCGCCTTTGCGGCCGCTGAGCGTCGCCTTGCCGACGATCTTCATGATGCCGGCGCCGCGTGGCGCGTATTTGGCCATGGCGCGTGACAGCACCAGGCCATCGGTGCCGGCGAGGATCGGGGTGCGGGCGATGAAGGCCTCCGGTCCGTCCAGCGCGATCAGGTCGGCCACCGGCTGGCCCTTGCTGACCCGCTGGCCAAGCTCCACCCGATAGGCGACGAGGCCGGGGCGATCGGCTCGAACGATCTCGGTGGCGTCGAACGGCGTGGCTTCCGAGAGCGGGGCAGGGCGCTCGCCCGGGTCGGCATCGATGAGGTTGCGCTCGCACAGGAACCCCCAGAGCCGGCGGGCATCGTCGGCGCCGAAATGGTCGAACACGTCGGCCTGGCCTCGATACTCGAGCGTCGCGGTGGCGCTCGCCATCGGCACCGGTTTGCCCGGGTTGGCCAAGGCCACCTTGCGGTAGAGCTGCGGCAGCACCTCGTCGAACGAACCGCCGCCGCTGTCGGCGGCCGTGAGGGTGGCGGCCGCGCCCATCCAGTCGGCCAGATCCTGCAGCTCGGGCATCAGCTCGGGTGAGGTGAAGATGTGGATCAGCGAGTCGTCGTCGCAGTGGAGATCGAAAACGAACTCGGCGTCATGAGCTTCCTTCAGCACCAGGAGGCGCAACTGCTCGTTGGCGGTGCGCGGCTGCTGGGCGTCGATCCAGTTGGCGACGGCCTTGCGGATGAGGTTGACGTTGAAGCGCTCGTCGTCCGACAGGCGGCCGTTGAGCTGGGTGCGGACGGCGGCGAACAGGTCGGGCCAGCGGCGGTTGAAGTTGATGCCGGTGTTGGCGTCGTAGCGGCCGATGTGACGGCGCAGCGAGAAGGTCGCCATGCCCAGAGGGTTCACCAGCGGCATCACGGTGAAGCGGGCGCGCAGCAGCCCCTGGTCGTCGGCCTGGCGCAGCATCGGCAACAGGTGGTGCAGCACCATGGTGCCGGGGTGCTCGTCGGCATGCAAAGCCGCCTGCAGGTGCACCTTCTCGGGCGCATCCTTGGGGCCGATCACATAGTAGGTGAAATCCGTGCCGGCGCCGGGCGTGTCGCCGCGCAGCTGAACGGTTTTTCTCTCGAAACTCAACGGCTTACCTCGTCACAGTCGGCTGAAGCTCCAGCGCACCCTGGCGGCGCCGGGCAGGTGGCGAGTCAGGCGGCGGTACACTATGCCGAACACGAAGAAGATCGCGAGCGAGATCGCGAGGAAATACAGGGCCGCCACCGAGAAATGCAGCACGGCGTTGTAGTCGCGCTCGAACAGCTCGCCGGCAAGGTTCATCAGGTCCTTCTGGTCGCCGATCACCGGCAGGGTGAAGTAGATCAGCGCCGTGGCGTGGAACAGGAACACCACCTCGTTGGTGTAGGCCGGCCAGGCGATGCGGATCAGGTGCGGCCAGGTCACCGAGCGGAACTGCTGCAGGCCGCTCATGCCATAGGCCCGCGCCGCCTCGACCTCGCCGCGCGGCACCGTCATCAGCGCGCCATAGAAGATCTCGGCGGTATAGGCCGTGGTGTTGAGCGTCAGGATCACCGGGCCGAGCACCAGCGGGTTCAGCACCAGCCAGTCGATGCCCCAGGGCTTCCACAGGCTCAGGTTGAAGGCCAGCGCCAGCGAGTAGAACATGAACAGCTGGATGAAGAAGGGCGAGCCGCGAAAGGCGTAGATGTAACCGCGGCAGAAGCCGTTGATCAGCCTGTTGGGCGAGGCCTTGCCGAGCGCGAAGAAGATGGCGAACAGGAAGCCCAGCGGGATCGAGGCGATGGCGAAATAGAGGTTGAACAGCGCGGGCTTGGCCATCAGCGCAATGTCGTGGAGGATCGGGGCGAGGAAATCGCTCATGCCGCAGCCCCTCCTGCGGTCGCCATGCCGCGGCTCGCCCAGCGGGTGATGGCCGCGAACACCTTCTCGGAGACGAAGGTGATGAGGATGTAGAAAGCCAGCAGCACCAGGTAGTAGCCCCAGCGCCAGTCGGGGTGCACCAGGCCGGCGGAACGGGTGAAGTTGGGCGAGCCCAGGCGGTCGGCCCACAGCACGATATCGGCGATCTGCAGCAGCGACAGCAGCGAAGTGGATTTGACCAGCAGCAGCCACACGTTGGAGAGGCCGGGCAGCGCATAGACCCACATCTGCCGGATGTGGAAGCGCCACAGCACCTGGCCCGGGCTGAAGCCGTAGGCGCGGGCCGCTTCGAGCTGCCCCTTGGGCACGGCGCCCATCGCGCCATAGATGACATTGGCGGCGAAGGCGCCGTAGACCAGGCCGAGCGAAACGCAGGCCAGCACGAGATATTCGGGCGTGCCGAGGAACCAGTTGGCCGCATCGCAGGGTGGCCAGACCCCGACATTGGCGGCGAGGCTCTCAGGCGTGCAGACGGCCTGCGCCCGGATCCACTCGACCAGCTGCTCGAAGGCCAGCGGAAAGAACAGGAAGAACAGCACGTCCGGCACGCCGCGGACGATGTTGATGTAGAATGCCCCAAGCGCGCGCAGCGGCAGGAAGCGCGAGTTGCGGGCCGAAGCGCCCAGCAGGCCCATCAGCAGCGCCACCAGTGCGCCGAACACGGCAGCCGCCAGGGTGTACTGCACGCTGGCGTACCAGCTCAGGTGCTTGCCATTGGTGAAATAGCCAAGCCAGAACAGCAGATCGTCGCCGATCCCGTCCTTCATCCATTGCGGCAGGAAATCGAGCATGCCCCGGGCTCGAGAAAACCGGGGCGGGACCAGCCCGCCCCGAGCTGAACTCAGGTGCCGGCGTAGATCGGGCCGACCTTATCGGGGAACCACTTGATGATCAGCGCGTCGAGCGTGCCGTCCTTCTTCATGGCCTCGATGGCGGTGTTGAGCTTGCCTTCGAGCTCATCGTCGGCCTTGCGCAACCCCATGGCGACGCCGCCGCCGAGCACCAGTTCCGGCCCGACCTTCTCGAGCGCGCCGCCCGAACCCGCCACCACCTCGGTGATGTAATTGCCGTCGGCGAGGATGACGTCGACATTGCCGGCGTTGAGATCGGCCAGCGCCTGGTCGGCATTGTCGTAGGACTTGACGGTGTTGGTCGAGCCGAAATGCTCGGTGGCATAGGCCGCGTGAATGGTGCCGCCCTGTACGCCGATATTCTTGCCGCTCAGGTTGTCGAAATCGATCGTGGTGCCGGCGCGGACCATGTAGCGGGCCGGATCGGGCGGGAAATACTCGGAGGTGAAATCGATCGAGGTCTTGCGCTCGTCGGTCACCGACATGCCGGCGATGATCAGGTCGTAGTTGCCGGCGATAAGGTTGGGAATGATCGAATCCCACTCGTTGACCTGGAAGGTGCATTCGAGCGCGGCGCGCTTGCAGGCTTCGGTGCCGACATCGACGTCGAGCCCGGCCGGCTTGCCGGCTTCGTCGAGGAAGTTCCACGGCGCATAGGCACCTTCGGTGGCAATGCGGATGGCCTGCGCATTGGCACCGGTCGCGAACATGGCGAGGGCTGCTGCCGCTGCCGCCAGAACGAACTTGTTCATAGTCTCTCCTGTTTCACCGGTCGGGCCCGGCGTTTTTTGGCCGGTCCCACCACCGGCTTATTGGTTGATGCCGCCCGTCGGGCAGCACATGGCCGGCAACGCTAGCGCTTTTTACCGTTCGGTCAATCGTTTGCGAATTGTTGCAGCGGGGGCAGGCGGCTGTTGTGCGGCGAGAGGTATCGTCACCCGTGCCCGGCGGCGCTGAGGAACTGTTTGAGGCGCGGCGAGCGGGTGGCGCCGAACACTTCGGCGGCCGTCCCTTCCTCCTCGATTCTGCCCTGATGCAGGAAGATGACGCGGCTGGCGATGGTGCGGGCAAACTGCATGTCGTGGGTAACGAGGATCATGGTGCGGCCCTCGTCGGCGAGCAGCTTGATCACCCGGAGTACTTCGACCTCGAGTTCGGGATCGAGCGCCGAGGTCGGTTCATCGAACAGCATCACCTTGGGGTTGATACAGAGCGCCCGGGCAATGGCGGCACGCTGCTGCTGGCCGCCCGACAACTGGCTGGGATAACTCGCGGCCTTGTCGCGAATGCCGACCTTGGCCAGCATCTCGAGGGCCTCGGCCTCGACTTCCGCCCTGTCGCGCTTCTGCACCCGGAGCGGTGCTTCCATGACATTGCCCAGGATGGTCATGTGGCTCCAGAGGTTAAACGACTGGAACACCATGCCGAGCTCGGAACGGATGCGGCGGATCTGCTGCTCGTCAGCGGGCTTGCGGTGCGGCGGCTTGCCGGTGAGCGCGATTTCCTCGCCGCCGACCTTGACGCTGCCGCTCTCGGGCACCTCGAGCATGTTGATGCAGCGCAACAGGGTGGATTTGCCCGAACCGGAGGAGCCGATCAGCGCCACCACTTCGCCCTGCCGGGCAAGCAGCGAAACGCCTTTCAGCACCTCGAGCTGGCCGTAGGATTTGTGGAGATCGGCGATTTCGACGACGGGCTGGGCGAGAGAGGTCTGCATCCGCCGCACCAAAGCCAAAGCTGCGGTCGCTGGCAAGAGATTTGCAGAGCCCCGGCGCCGAGGTTCCCCGGACAAAGTGAAACTTGGCGGGTGGGCGGAACCCGTGCGGAGGGGAGGCGTTAGTCCACCAGCAGCCACCGGTTACGGCGGCTGGTTTTCCAGCACACGAGAAGGAGATTGCAAGATGAATTGGAACCAGATGGAAGGCAACTGGCAGCAGTTCAAGGGCAAGGTCCAGACCCAGTGGGGCAAGCTTACCGACAACGATCTGGACATCATCAACGGCAACCGCAAGCAGCTCGCCGGCAAGATCCAGGAGCGTTACGGCAAAGCCCAGGAAGACGCCGAGCGTGAAGTCGACGACTGGTTCAACCGCCTGCACTAAGCAGTTCGGACAGCCAAGAACTAGCCCCGCTCCGGCGGGGCTTTTTGTTTTGGGGGGCGGCGCGGTGCGTCCCCTCTCCCCTCTGGGGAGAGGGGTAGGGTGAGGGGTAGCCAAGCACACCGGAGTTGCTGCTAGGTCGGGCTGCGCTCTCAGCGCGCTTGGCGCCCCTCACCCCGGCCCTCTCCCCAGAGGGGAGAGGGGGCGGGGCGTCGCGGCCGGTAAGAAACCTCAGCGCCCAGCGTCCCTTTCCTCCAGCTTGCCGAAGGCCCGCACTTCCACCGGGGCGCGGCAAGCTACGGCCGCGCGCTTGCCCCAGTCGAGCGCGGTGTCCATGTCGGGCAGCTCCAGCACCCAGAAGCCGCCGATGTGTTCCTTGGTTTCGATATAGGGCCCGTCGGTGACCAACAGGCCGCCCTCGGGCTTGCGCCGGACTGACCTGGCGTCGCGGACCCGACCGAGGCCGCCGACGAATACCACGATGCCCTGAGCCTGCATGGCGACGTTGAGCTCGGCAATGTCGCGACGTGTCTCGTCACTCTCGGAGTTGGGATTGAAATCATCCGGGTGATGGATGGCGACAAGGTACTGCGTCATGGCTCTCTCCTCTGGGCGGCACGGGCATTCAGCACCTAATCGAACCGGGCGGAGCAGATTCGACAGAGCCGGGGCAAAATTGTCCGACTGTGGGTGCAAAAGCTAGCGGCCCCGCCCACCTGGACGGAGCCGCTGCCACCTCAGACCGCGGACCCGGCTAAGGACGGTCCGAGCTGTCGGCGCGAGGCCAGAGGGCTAGGACGCGCGCCGGAACAGGCCGATGATCAGCGAGACCACGAGGAACGCCAGGAACAGGAAGAACAGGATCTGCGCGATGCCTGACGCGGCGCCGGCGATACCGCCGAAGCCGAGGACGCCCGCGACCAGCGCGATGACCAGGAAGAGCAGTGCGTATTGCAACATTCTTGTTACTCCATTGATCTCTCATGTGAGTAACGACCGGGCGGGGGTTGGGTTCCCGGCGGCGCGATGTGTGGGGCGGGAGGAGGGTAGTCCCGCTGGCGTGCGAACGCGCAAAAAAAGAGCCGGGCAAAGCCCGGCCCAATCCGGAGGGGCTTCCGGAGTTCGTCAGGCCGCGGCGCGCGAGCCTTCGTCGAAGAACAGCGCCTGGCTGATCAGCGCCCGCACCATGTCGGGGTTGAACGGCTTGGTAACGAGGAAGGTCGGTTCCGGCCGTTCGCCGGTGAGCAGCCGCTCCGGGAAGGCGGTGATGAAGATCACCGGGATCGGATGGGCGTGCAGGATATCGTTGACCGCGTCGATGCCGGATGAGCCATCGGCCAGCTGGATATCGGCGAGGATCATGCGCGGCTGGGTCTTGTGGTAGAGCGCCACCGCTTCCTTGTGGGTGCGGGCGATACCGACGACGCGGTGACCGAGGCCCTCCACCATCTGCTCGATATCCATGGCGATCAGCGGTTCGTCTTCGATGATCAGGATATCGGTCGCCACCTGGCGCGAGATATCGGCGGACGCCTGGGCGAGGAGGTCGGTGAACTCGCCGGCGGGGACGTCGAGAATTTCGGCTGCCTCGTCATGGCTGAAGCCTTCGACCGCGACCAGCAGGAAAGCCTGGCGCGGCCGCGGCGCAAGGTTGGCGAGGTTGGCCGCTGCCCGCGACTCCCATGGAAAACTCGAGCTCGGCTCCGGCACGCGGATGGCCGAGGTGGAGAACAGCGCCGAATAGAGCTTGTAGAGCGCGATCCGATCGCTGCTGGCCTCAGGAAAGATGCTGAGATCGGCAATCAAGGCCTCGAGCGTTGCCGCCACATAGGCGTCGCCCGAAGTCTGCGAGCCGGTGACGGCGCGCGAGAACCGGCGCAAATACGGCAGATGCGGTGCGATCCGCGTGGAAAGGGACATGGATAATCTACTCCCGTGACGCTTTTAGAGCTTACCATGCTGGAGAACGGGGATGCGGAAAACTTGGTTCCAGCCTGTTCGGAACTTTTTTTGCCACCGCGCATTTAGTTTGCCGCGGCTGGAGTATGGGGCGTCAGATCCTGCTGTGGGGCGAAGGGTTTATGCGAGACAAAACGACAATGAATGATCTGGGCATGCTGCGGCGGCGTCGCGACGATGGACTGGGGCCAAACTCCGATATCGGCAACAAGCTGCGAGCGCTCTACGGAGCGGTACAAAACGAAGAAATCCCATCTCGGCTGATCGACCTGCTCGAGCAGCTCGATGCGGTGGAAAAGCAGTCCAAGCCGGCGAAGGGTAAGTAACGCCATGGACGCCGAGAAGCCGAGCTTCAAGCGAGAACTGCTGTCTACTCTTCCCAGTCTGCGCGCCTTTGCGGTGTCGCTGTCGGGCCGCCACGACAAGGCGGACGACCTGGTGCAGGACACGGTGATGAAGGCCTGGGCGAAGCAGTCGAGCTTCGAGATGGGCACCAACATGAAGGCGTGGCTGTTCACCATCCTTCGCAACGAATTCTACAGCCAGATGCGCAAGCGCGGCCGTGAGGTGCAGGACACCGACGGCGCCTTTACCGAGCGCATGGCGGTGCATCCCTCGCAATACGGGATCATGGACCTGGGCGATTTTCGCCGGGCGCTCGACCAGCTGCCCGATGACCAGCGCGAGGCGATCATCCTGATCGGCGCCTCCGGCTTTTCCTACGAAGAGGCGGCCGAGATCTGCAAATGCGCCATCGGCACGATGAAGAGCCGGGTCAGCCGGGCCCGCACCAAGCTGCAGGAACTGCTCGAGGTGACCGGCGAAGGCGATTACGGGCCCGACGCCGTATCGGCGCAGGTCACTACCATCCCGCGTTTCACCTAGCGTGAGCTTGCCTGGCGGCCGCACAGGCCGCCAGCAGGGTTTCGGTGTCGAAGGGCTTGGCGAGCGGGGTTGCGCCGGTGAACAGCGCCTGGACGGCAGCATCGGCCGAGGTGACCACCACGGGAACGCGCGCGGCACGCAACGCCGCGCACAGCGCCACTGCCTCGGCACTGCCGAATTTCGCCTCGATCACCGCCAGGGCAAGGCCGGAAAAATCGAGAGCCCGCGCGGCTTCGACATCCTTCTCGATCGTCACATTGGCCGCGCCGGCGGTCCGCAGAATTTGCTCGATATCGGCGGCGACGAGATACTCCTCCTCAACGACGAGGGCATTCAATCCGTGCATTGGCAGTTCCATGACGCTGTGTTGGCCCACATCGATCACGGCCACCTCGCCCCGGTCATTTAACAAAGACATGCGATCGGGAAGTTTGGTCGCGACCGGCTGTTGCGTTCCCTTGCCAATAGCGCATGCTCGCGGGGTCATTCAGCCGTGAGTATCGCCCTGGCCACCGCCGCCCATGCCCGCCGGATTCCCTGTGAAGCGTGTCCCCTCCGGGAGAACGCGCACTTTCGCGATTTCACGCCGGAAGAGCTGAAATTCGTGTCGAGCTTCAAGCGTGGCGAACTGGTGAGCGAGCCCAGTTCCACCATCCTCGCCGAGGGCGCGCATAGCGCCCAGCTGTTCACCCTGCTGTCGGGCTGGGCCTTCCGCTTCAAATCGCTGGAGGATGGGCGCCGGCAGATCCTCAACTACCTGTTGCCGGGCGACCTGGTGGGCCTGCAGGGATCGGTGATCGGCGAGATGGAGCACTCGGTGGAATCGCTGTCGCCGGTGGTGCTGTGCGTGTTCCAGCGCGACACGCTGCCGACGCTGTTCGAGAACCATCCCGGCCTCGCCTTCGACGTCACCTGGCTTGCCTCGCGCGAGGAGCGCATGCTCGATGAGAACCTGCTCAGCGTCGGGCGCCGCAGCGCCATGGAGCGGGCGGCCTACCTCATCGCCTTTCTCTACCAGCGGGCCGAGCAGGTGGGCCAGGCCAAGGCGTCCAAGGGGCTGATCCCGATTACCCAGCAGCACGTTGCCGATACGCTGGGGCTGTCGATCGTCCACACCAACAAGACGTTGCGCAAGCTGGCCGAGCGGCAGTTGATCCGCTGGCACGATCGGGCCTGCGAAGTGCTCGATCCCGAGGCGCTGGCCGACATTGCCGGTTGGGGCGGCCTCACCGACCGCAAGCGCCCGCTGATATGAACCGGGCCCCATTATTGCCACCGCCTGGAGCTAGGCATGGCTCCTGATTTGTTGGTCCGGGGGGCAAAAGCCGGACTGCAGAGCACCATCCCCGGACGAGGACGGCGCCTTGATGCTTGATGTGAGCAGCCAGTCCGTCGGAACTGCCGCGCCGCGGCGCGGCCTGGTGCGGCGCGTCGCCATCCTGGCGTCGCTGACGCTGGTGCTGGTGGCGGTAGCGGCCTCGCTCTACATGGTGCGCACGGTCGACAACCAGCTCGCCGACATCGCCAAGACCTACGAGATCCGCCGCCAGGCGCGCGAACTGATGCTGGCGGTGGTCGATGCCGAGACCGGGCAGCGCGGCTATCTGATCACCCGCGACGAGGCCTATCTCGAGCCCTACAACGTCGCCGTGGGCAACCTGAGCCAGACCTACCAGAGCCTGCTCGCCCTGATCAGCGACAACCCCATCCAGCTCAAGCGCATCGAGGCGCTGGTGCCCGATCTCGATGCCAAGCGGGCGGAAATGGCCCGCACCATCGAACTGATGTCGGCGGGCCAGAGCGCCGAAGCGCTGGCGCTGCTGCGCTCCGATACCGGGCTCGAGCTGATGGAGCGGATCCGCACCGTGCTGCGCCAGGTGATCGGCGAGGAAGACGACAAGCTGATCGAGCGCAACGGCCGCATGGAATTCTACCGCCAGGTGCTGGTCGCCACCATCCTCGCGGCGCTGGCGGCGGCGGCGATCCTGGCCTATGCGCTGCTGTCGCGCACGCAGCGCAAGGTCGTGGCGCTGGCGCAGCAGCAGAACCGGCTGCGTAGCGCCAACGAGGAACTCGAGGCGCATGTGCGCGAGCGGACGGCCGAGGTCGAGGAAGCGCGCGGCCATGCCGAGCGCGAGCGGGCCCGGCTCGAGACGCTGCTGCAAGACACCAACCACCGGATCGGCAATTCGCTCGCGACGGTGTCGTCGCTGCTCGGCCTGCAACTGGCCCGTACCTCGTCGGACGAAGTGCGCAATGCGCTCGAGGCGGCACAGCTCAGGGTGCAGGCGATCGCCTCGGGGCACCGGCGGCTGCGGCTCGGCGCCGACCTCGAAACCACCGACGCGGCCGAATTCCTTGCCGACGTGATCGACGACCTTGCCGCGCAGATGCCGCCCGGCAAGCCGGTGACATTCGAAAAGCACCTCGAGCCGATGATCATCCCGGCGCGCGATGCGACGACGCTGGGGATCGTGGTGAGCGAGCTGGTGACCAATGCGCTCAAGCACGCCTTCACCGCGGGCCAGGCGGGCACGGTCGCCATCCGCTTCGAGCGGCCCGAGGGCGGGGTCACCTCGCTGACGGTCGAGGACAATGGCTCCGGTATTGCCGCCGGTGACGGGCAGGAAGGGTTGGGCGCACTGATCGTCAAGCAACTGGCTCGGCAGTTCGGTGGGACGGAACCGGAATATCGGGCACGTGTGGGCGGCGGTACGGCCATCACCGTGCGGCTGCCGCGACTGGACGTGCCGACAGCTCGGTGAGCGCAGCGACGGAACCCGGCGCTGCCTCCCGCCGTTCCGCTGGAAATCGGCCAATGGGGGCGAGATGCGCTTCGTCGGAGTGTTCAACCAGGACGGCGGCACCTTCCGCACCATGGACATGGCGGCGTTCGTCGCCACGACCGAGCGGATTTTCGCCGAACATGGCCAATCGATCGAATGCCGGGTGGTCGGCGCCGACCAGCTGATCGCCGAGCTCGAGCGCGCCGCCGCCGATCCGGCGGTCGAGGCGGTACTGGCGGGGGGCGGTGACGGCACCATCTCGGCGGCGGCGGGAATCTGCTTCACCCACAAGATGGCGCTCGCCGTGCTGCCGGCCGGCACGATGAACCTGTTTGCCCGCTCGCTGGGCGTGCCGCTGCAGCTCGAAGCGGCGCTCGGCGCCATTGCGCGGGGCGAGGTTGCCGCGGTTGACATCGCCACTGCCAATGGGCGGCCATTCGTCCACCAGTTCTCAGTGGGGCTGCACTCGCGGCTGGTCCGCATCCGCAACGGGCTCACCTATCACAGCCGGTGGGGCAAGATGCTGGCGAGCCTGAGGGCGGTCGGCCTGGCGCTGTCACGCCCGCTGGTGTTCGATGCCGAGATCAGTACCCGGCAGGGCACCGAGCGGCGCAAGGCAACGGCGATCGCCGTCTCCAACAACGTGCTGGGCGAGGGGCATGTGCCCTATGCCGAGGCAGTCGATCGCGGCGTGCTCGGCGTCTACGTGGTCGAGCCCATGCCGCCGGCCGAGCTGGCCGGGCTGGCACTGTCGCTCGCCCTGGGCAACTGGAAGGCGCACCCGCTGGTGTCGGAGCGCGAGGTCAAGCAGGTGAACCTCAGCTTCCCGCACCGCAAGGCCTCGGCGCTGGCGGTGATCGACGGCGAACTGATCCCGCTGGCAAGACAGGTGGATCTGCGGGTGCATGCCGGCGGGTTGCGCGTGGTGCTGCCGGCGGTGGAGGTGGCGGGGGAGCGGGAGGATCCGCAGACTGAGGCGGCTTGAGATGCTGCAGTCGGGACTCCCTCTCCCGCTTGCGGGGGAGGGGGGACCACGCGAAAGCGTGGTGGGAG